>ERZ773359.1261-NODE-1261-length-35568-cov-7.967533_pt1 | contig 35568 bp, 25 predicted proteins | sample MGYA00374955_ERZ773359 | MGnify/ENA primary metagenome ERZ773359 (study PRJEB29098, sample SAMN04486028) | biogas fermenter metagenome | study: EMG produced TPA metagenomics assembly of the Biogas fermentation microbial communities from Germany - Plant 4 DNA1...
AATAAATCAGGTATAATAGGCACAAATCGTATCTTTGAAACTTCTATTAATCGGTTATTTTATGATGGTACCCTATTTATAAATAAAACAATGAAAAAACTGCCCCTATACCAAATAGCATGGACAATAGGAAGTATTAGAGCTATTAATATACTTCTCATCGATCCTAAATCCTAACTAGTCCGATCCATAATTACCTTATAAAACCTTATGTTTAGGATGTATCCCTTATTCAATAATCTCGATTATAAAAAGTGAATTGTCTTAAGGAACCCATGATAAGATGAGTGCCCCATACAATTTATCCTTTCGCCATCGATACACGGATGCCCTGCATTATGACAATAATAAATAAAATGTAACTTTTTGTCAAGTGAAAAGAAAAGAATCGAGGCAGAGAACCTCGATTCCATATGATTTTAAATATGATCCCATGATCAACTTCTGGAATAAAACTCAATTATAAGTGTCGTATCCACATTTATGGGAATTTCCTCTATGTCGGGAATACTAACCAAGCGACCCGTTAAAGCCTCAATATCCTTTTCTAGATAGCTTAGAGTTAATGGTACAGTTTGGAAATTATCCCTGAAAAGGTCTATATTTCTTGATCTTTCGTTAAGACTGATCCTATCGCCGGGATTTAGTCGAAGGGAAGGTATGTCCACTTTCTTGTCGTTTACTCTAATATGACCATGGCTTACGATTTGCCTGGCCTGTCGTAAGGTAGATCCATATCCTAACCTGTAGACTATATTATCCAACCTTCTTTCAAGATTTTGAACCAAGACCACACCCGGGTTTTCTCTGGATCTTAAAGCCTCTCTTACATAACGCTTGAATTGACGCTCCAAAAGACCGTAATATTCCCTAAGCTTCTGCTTTTCCAGTAGCTGCTTCCCATATTCCGATTGCTTTCTATGAGGCTTTATACCCCTCTTTAGGGCCTTTGGATGGTTATATACATTCTCGCCCAGGTGCCTGGCAACCTTAAACCTGGGCTTTTTGGGTTTTGCCAACACAACTCCTCCTTAATCGTTTTTAAGATGTTTATCCTTAAATCCCTGATGTGATGATTTAATATCACTTATAAAGCATCTGAATCAATTCATGTTGCTATTACAACACAATCGTTATATTAATACCACATAATCGCCAGTTTTAACACCTTTGTCTTCCAGATTCATAAAAACTTACTGATATGGTAGTGGTCAGAAGACAATGGAAAAAACATGGTTAAAAATAAGCCATAAATGCATTTGCATCTATGGCTTATGTTCCCCAATTAATAATCCAAGATACCGTTGCTTGTATTTTGACACCTATCTCTCGATAGGTGGGTGTCCTCAAAAGAATTTCTATCTTCCCCTGCCGAAATCGGACTTATAATGGGCCTGATATTCATTGCTTTATATCGGACTCCCTTATACACAATGTAGGTTCAAAATATAAGCTTCACGAATATCTCAGATTGCAAAGTTTTTTCTTGTAGTATCATTATACCATCTTTAGCACCAAGTTCAATAGGTAAATCTTTTCATTTATACTTCAATCGACATCCGGTGATTCAGGTTCACCTGGTATATCCGGCATACCGGCAGGTCCAATTATTAGGGTTATGGTACTGCCTGCGGCGGCTTTGGTAGATGGCTTAGGTGATTGACTGATAACCTTTCCTTCATAGTCTTTCACATATTCTGTACCCTCTTCAAACTTAATATAGAAGTTCTTATTATGTCCCTCTGCCAAGATCTGTTCCTTCGTCTTCCCTTTAAAGTTCGGTACAGTCACTTTTACATTGGCAGGCACATACTTAAGGGTTATAGTAGAGCCTTCGGTTATCTCCTTGCCTGCTTCAATGCTCTGGGACCACACCTCACCAGGCAATCTTCCCTGCTTACTGGCTTCCTTAAATATGGGGATGATGTTTAGTTCTTCACACATGGCTATGGCCTTTTCCCTGGTGATGGCCAGGTCATATCCTGAACCGGCAGGGGCAACAAAATCAGGTACATAGATTACCTTCCCCTGGGAAACGGTTATATTTATAGTAGTCTTTATTCCTATCACCGTATTGCTCTTATCCTGGTATAGGATGGTGCCTTTAGGGGAATTGCTCTTGGTATTGGTTACCTTTATAGTGATACTTGCACCTTGATCGTTTAATTCCTTGGCCCATGCCTCTATAGCATCCCTGGTCTGACCTACAAACGAGGATAAAACCACCTTATTGTCGATGGAATATACTAGCTCCAGGATATCGCCTTCCTTATATTCGCTGCCGGCTTTAATGCTCTGAGATATAAAGGTGTCAGCAGGAGCACTGGAATACCTTTCCTTAATAGTTATTGGTATACCCAGTCCACCAGCTACGGCAGTAGCCCTTTCCTTAGAATATCCTGAAAAATCCGGTATGGTTATCATCTTACCCTTTGAGACTACCAAGGTAATTTCGGTGCCCTTTGCTACCTTTTCCTCTGCCTTGATGCTTTGGGATATAATTGACCCTTCAGGTACGTAGTCGTCATACTCCTCTTCCACTATTAGGACGATGCCGTTTTCATTGGCAAAAATATAGCTCTCTGCCAAGGCCATTTCCTTAAAGTTGGGAATGGTAACGCTTAAACCCTCTTCGTCTTCCGGACCCTTTGATACGATAACATATATAGGTGTATTCCTGCTTACCTCGTTGTCTACAACTGTGTCATCGTTGATCTCATATCTGATAACCCTACCTACGGGTACATCCAAACTATGTTCAGCTGTAATCCGTACCTTAGCCATGAAGTTCTCTGCTGCCCAGGCTTCTATCTCTTCTTTGGTCATGGACATCAGGTCAGGCAGTGGTAGGGTAACGGACAGGTCATGGCCCAATGAGACCACTATCTTTATAAATTCTCCTTTTTTGATCCGCATTCCTTTGGCAACGCTTTGGGATATTACCTTGCCTGCCTCAACCTCGTCACTGTATTCCTTTTCGACCTGTAAATTAACACCTTTTTCCCTGGCCCAGAGCTGGGCATCATTTTCCGTCCATCCTACAAGATCAATGACCTCAACTCCACGGTTAAATAACAAGACTGTCCCTATGATTATGCCCAGCAATATCACCACGCCAAGGGTGATGCCGACGTATCTGTTAATTTTCTTTGATGATCTTGATGCTGGAGTTATGGGCTTTGGCTCAGGCTTTATAAACCCGGGTTTTTGTTCGAATTTAAGGCTAACCTCTTCCTCAGGAGGTACGCCCTCCTTAACTCCACCGGCTGCCTCTGCCGGTGAACCTTCAATATGGACATCGAGGCCTTGTTCTTGAGTTTTCTTTTTATAGGATTCTAAAAATTTGTTCCTTGCATCCATTGAAATATCCGTGCCCTCTCTAGTTAGTTATATCCCTTCTCTTGAAGGTGAATATAGAAAGTATAACAAATATAGCGGACAGACTCAGTAACATCAGTATACCATACCCTATGCCCAGAGGTATACCTTTTTGGATGGCATTCTTTACTATAGAGTAGCGATTAAAGAAAGAGGTAAATTCCATGTAGGGTATGGGTGTAAAGGCAAGCCATTTAGCCACACTATTACCATATACTAAAATCTGCATCATTATGGAGGATCCGATAAACAATGCTATGGGAATTATGATGGCAACTGCCACATTCCTGATCAATACCGACAGCAAAAATGATAGTGAGAATGTAAAAATTGCCGGCATGATACAAACTGCAAACTTTGGCAGATAATAGGCAAAGAAATTTATCTCCCCGGATATGGTAAAGTTGGGATAGGTAAAGTCCTTAAACCCAAAACAGATACCATTAGTAATCAAGTTAAGGAAACTACCCAACACATAAAGTGCTAAAAATATGATGAGAGCAGATAAAAATTTGGCCATCAGTATCTTTGTCCGGGTTTTTGGTCGAATCATCAATAACCTTATGGTGCCCTGCTGAAATTCGCTGGCCATCAACCAACCGCCGATAAGAATTGCAAACATCGCAACAAAGGAGGAATAGCTCAGAAAATCAAAAGTTCTACTCCTTGCCCCATGTGGCTCAAAGGACATGTCCGGTTTGCCTGCGTCCAAAGAACGCTGCGCAATTACTATTTGATTGTTAATTTCATCCCTTTCCGCTTCCATGGCGCTGACATATCGCGCATATGTCTTGTACTGCTCAACCAGGTACCTTTCCTTGTTAAACTCCTCTTCCGTTAGGATCTTTCTGTACATCAGCTCCCGTTTGTTCATTTCAATGTTTGAAAGAGCGGTATTTTGCCAGATATCCTCTCCCGGTATGATATTATTTTGAAGTCTGTATTCTAAGGTGGGGATGTTGTTGGTCTCTATTAGCTCTATCTCGTTCTTCATCTGCTCTATATACTGACTGACCCATTCCTCCTGGGATGGATCATCGATTATGATCTTTTCCTGTATGGCTATTCTTTCTTTGATGTTCTCTATATTGTTTCTTTCCTGTTCGATTCGAAGGTCAATAAATAATGGAAAGTCGTTGGTTTCCACTACTTTATACAGGGTATTTAACTGTTCGTCTATCTCGTCCAGGGCCGCCAGCCTCTCCTCGGGAGTAATATTAATGAACTTTTCATCAAACATATCCGGTTCATATCCCATCCTATAGGACATGGCTTCATAGAGCTGTTCTTTAGGAAGATGGCTATGTTCATGTACAAACTTGTCATAGATGGTCTCCCGGCCTGCCCAGGCTAATTCTACGCGATAATCACTATGCTCCGTTATATGCCTGGCCAGGTCTACATAGAACTTTTGCTCTGCTTCCATTGCCTCAAGTATAAGGTCCAGGACCTCGGGACTTGAGAAATTCCCCTTATCATTTTCCATATATCCCCGCTCATCTATAAGGCTCTTGACATTCCAGAAGAAGGGGTTGTCGGATTTAATGGTTACGCCATCTACTATTATGGGCTCCTCCTCGAATTCGCCTGGATACCAAGGCCTATCATATACGACACTTGTCATCACTCCCCTCGCAACCATAGGATAATACATATCCGTTCTGGACTTCTGACCAAATAGGCTGATTATGGGAGTGGCTATACAGATTGCCAGTATCAGGATGCCGATAATCAATATAAACTTTGATCTTAATATATTCATAATCTCGAACTTAACCTGTCTTAAAAAAAGCATCAGTTTATCCCCTTTCATTTACATATAAATTATCTAATCTGAGTTTTCGATCCTGTGGTAATGGAGATGAAATCCTGCTCAAGGGTCCTATGCTTTTCACTTGCAGCGTATATGCCTATATCCCGATACACAAGATTCTTTATTATGTTTGGCATTTCACTCCGCTTCATGATAACGATAACATTGCCATTTTCTATCCTGCAATTTGCCTGTATACTGTTTAGGTATTCCAAGGTCTTGTCCCTATTATCCGTTAGGAGTGTGTATTCATATATATCATCATTTACCGATTCTTCATCCTCCTCATGAATTGCCTTTTCACCGATAATAACGCCTTCGTCTATTATATAAATCCTGTCGCACATAAGCTCCATTTCCGATAATAGATGGCTTGAAACAAATACACCGACCCCGGCCTCTTTTGCAAGATATTTTAACAGATCTCTTAACTCCTTAATGCCTAAGGGATCCAACCCGTTGGTGGGCTCATCCAATACCAACAGACGGGGATTATGTAGTAGGGCTTGAGCAATCCCTATCCGCTGGCACATACCCAGAGAATATGTTTTAACCTTGTCATCGATTCTCTCCGACATTTTTACCATGTTTACGATGTAATCGATGTTCTCCTTGTCAACGTTTCTGTACATGGAGGCAAAGTACTCCAGGTTCTGTCTGCCCGTCAGTCTCTTATATAGGTCCGGATTTTCTATTATCCCCCCCACATTTTCCATAGCAGCCTCAAAATCAGTGACGATATCATGGCCGCAAATGCTTATATGACCTTCGGTAATTGTAAAAAGGCCCATGATAAGCTTGATAGTGGTGGTTTTACCGGCGCCGTTTGGCCCTAAAAATCCCACTATTTCACCGGAATTAACTGTTAAGGAGATGTTATCAAGTATCTTCTTCTTTTTTATTATCTTGGTTAAACCCTCAATTCTTAATAGTTCCATCGCCTTTTCCTTTCCCACATATACATGTGCATTTATATATTTAGACGTAATGTATAGAAGATAAGTTCCAATAAGTTTTTCAAAATGTACATTATCCAATGAATAGTTAAGTGTAGATGATTAAGTACCTTTGAAATATCTGCTTGCCTGTCCACCTTTAATAAAAATTAGATATATACATTATATTGTACACCTTGCATAAGAACAAATAAAGACATGTATAAATTTGTAAGAAATTTGTAACGATTTGTTAAGTTTTTATCATTGGTATATCCAAAAACCCCCGGTATATCCTTTCATACCAGGGGTTTAATCAACCTGTTTGTACTGTTTCATTTTCTTAGGTGATGAGCTTTTTATAAAGCTACCTAAGTTTATTCCTTATTGGCAAGGCCCTTTTCTCTCCATTTACCCTTCTTAAAGGAAATTGTAGTAATGATGGCCCCAAAAACCCAAGCGACCAGTAGGGAAACATAAGTTGACTCTGGCCTTCCCGTAGGATAGGCAGCACTACGGGTAAAATAAGCTATGGTATAAGCTATGGGTACTCTCAAGACAATAGTAGTGATCAATGAAATCCACATTGGCGTCACCGTATCCCCTGCACCCCTCATAACACCGGACAGACTCTGTGTTACAGCCATTGCAATATAACCAACTGCAAGAATCCGCATCATATGCATACTTAAATCTACCAACTCAGAAGTATCTGTAAATATCCTCACAAGATATTTCCCGAATATTAGTATGATTGCTGTTATCACAGTTGAAACGCCTACAGCCAGTTTTAGTCCATCGCCCGTCCCCTTGTCTACCCTGTCTATTTTCCTAGCCCCGACGTTCTGTCCGGCGAAGGTTGTCATTGCGTTACCGAAAGTAAAGTTGGGCATCATGGCAAGTCCGTCCACCCGCATTACGATGACATTACATGCGATCACCATTTCACCGAAGCTATTGGTTAGAGATTGGACAGCGACCATGGCAAGGGCAAATATTGCATGTGTTAAACCTGAGGGTAACCCCAATTTAATCAGCCTGAAGGAATATTCCTTCACAGGCCTTAGCATTTCTATACTAAAATCAAAAATATCCCTCATCTTCATAAGCTTAATCACACACAAAACTGCCGATACCCCTTGAGCAATGACCGTTGCCAGAGCCACACCCGGTACCCCCATATTAAATCCTGCTACAAACCAAATGTCTAAGATCACATTTAGGAAAGTAGAAACAAGCAGGAATACCAGGGCTGAAACTGAATCACCCAATCCTCTTAAAATCCCTGATAGAATATTGTAGTAGTTAAAACCTGCAATTCCAATAAAAAAAATAGTTAGATAGTCTTGACACCAATCAATTATGGACTCAGGTGTATTCAGAAGAGTGAGCAATGGCCTGGCGATCAAAGGACCAACCACCATAATGAATACAGAGGCTATAGCCGTTAGGGTAATACAAACCCCAATGGAGCGAGAAAGCTTTTCCCTATCTTTTGCTCCAAAATATTGGGCAACCATAATGCCCGCCCCGGTAGAAATCCCTATAAATAATACCATTAAAAGATTTAGTATCGGCCCTGCACTACCTACGGCGGCAAGGGCATTGTCCCCTATATATTTTCCAACTATTATGGAATCAGCAGTATTATAAAACTGCTGAGCTATATTACCTAAAAGCATAGGTATGGCAAATTCAACGATGCGCTTCCAAGGGGTACCCTCAGTCATATCCCTTGGTGTAAATAGCTCTCTAAATTTCCCCATTTATTTATCCCCCACGTTCCTATATGTTGTATAAGTATTATTAGAGCGATCTTATCAACTGATTATTACCCAGAAAGCCTTATACTTAATAAAATTGCTATACGGGCGAAAATCATAATCTCGTCTTTTATGGATTTCCCGGCTAAATTTAGCCGACTTTATCATTATACCCATAATAGTTCAATGAATCAATAACAAGACATGGGGAATAAGGTTACCCATCACAGGGGATAACACATATTATGTTAATAAAAGCGCCTATGAAAGGGGTAATTGTATGTATCAACCATACACCTATCTAAACTATTATTGGGCCCATATACCTGCACGCTATCCAGACCATTATAAAGAATATATAGATATAAGGGATTATGGACCAGAACCGTTTGTGATTAATATTGAAGATGCTGCCAAACAAAACCGAACATTTCGCACTGCCTTATGGACAGGAGAGCACCTGCAGCTTACCTTAATGAGTATAAATGTCGGGGATGATATTGGCCTTGAAGTTCATCCCAATACAGATCAGTTTTTACGAATCGAAGAGGGCTGTGGCTTGGTTATGATGGGTGATAGGAGGGATAACCTCTATTATCAGAGAAGGGTCAGAGATAATTATGCCATATTTATACCTGCCGGTACATGGCATAATTTAATAAATATTGGCCATAAACCAATAAAGCTGTACTCCATCTACGCTCCGCCTGTCCATCCGCATGGCACTATTCATAAAACCAAAGAGGATGAAGAGCACCATGTATATTAAGAAAAAAAGAGATTGCCTTGTTCGGCAATCTCTTTACCATACTTGCTACTCATCTATGTTGATAGTTATCATCATACCTTTATTGTCGGCAAAATAGCTTAAACCTATCCTGGAATCGTCCTTCTCCGAGGTAGCAGAATAGCTTACCATTTCTTCCATGGATGAAGTAGTGGAATCCTTTGTATAACCCAGACTCTTTATTTTCTCTAGATAATCCTCGAAATCCTTTTCCTCAACTTCTTCCAGAGTAATTACGGAGCCTGTATCGCTATTCACGCTTGATATTATTTTGCCGTGTTTAAATTCAGGGATCAGATCTATAGCCTTACCCTTCGGCCATTTACTAACACCAATGGAGATCTCCGAGCCTTCCTCGTCTTTAAAAGAAATTGACCCTTCCTCTAGATCCACATCAGCGCCTTCTCCAGCTACTCTTTCCAAAATACCTTCCGTTATTTTATTGCCCAGTTTCTTTTCGATATTTCTTTTTAAGCCACAACCTGTAAGGGATAAAATCACTATAACTACACCAAGGGTCAATAGTCCTAATCTTCTAGGCATAAGTATATCTCCTATATGATTTACTTGATAATCCGGAATTTGCCTATGAGGGGAAGTTCTTTTGCTTTACCGCTTAATCCATTTACCAGTCCTATGATTCCAAGTACTAGTACAAAAATGCTCAAGACGGGCAACAGTATCCAGCCGAGTATTGGAATGATGCTTAGTACAATACTTCCACCTAATCCCAGGATGAGAAGGATCAATGCCTGATTAGCATGAAACTTACCAAAAGCTGAATCGGGGCAGGCTACCAGAGGTAAGAAAAAAATTATGTAAGCCAATCCTGCCATTACTTTGTTCTTTTCCACATCTTCCTTATCAAATACCGGTATGCGAGAATCTTGTGTGTTCGGGGCAGTATTAAGATCTGACATTTGACAACCTCCTTATTATTCTACATAAGATTTCATAGACATTTATGCATGGCAACTTTTACCATACATTGTAGTAAATATTATATAGACTTTTTTTATGGATTTCAATCACCTTGAGGGTGATTTTTGCTACTATTTTGGTTTTTTTCATTATTCTAAAGAGTGTATAAATATAATAAGCCCACACTAAGAACTTCCGAGCCAAGCTCAATGTGGGCTTCAATATAAAATATCTTCTGTATATTAAAATACTATAGGATATGGGACTAGACATTTAGGTATTTTCCCAAAGTGCGCCTAACTGCTCCTTTACCTTCCAACATCTCGTAGAATATGCTCTCTATCTTTTCACCTATCCCCACCTCATAAAGATCAACTCCAAAAATGCTTTTATTGGAGATAATATCACTAACCCGGGAATCGCTGGCTCCGAAGGACACTCCCTCCAGTATTCCCTGCAGTGTACTCATTAATGGATCTGAGCTAACTTCAAATTTCTCTCCTTCATCATCAATACCCAGCAAATACCTAAACCATCCGGCGATGGCCAGGGGAATGCCAACCAGATCGGCGGGATTTAAATCCCCTCTCTTGGCATAGGATTTGATGGTCTCCCCGAAGCGAATACCTACCTTCTGTGAAGTATCGGTGGCTATCCGTTGAGGTGTATCAGGAATATAGGGGTTGGAGAAACGCACATTTATAACTTCGTCTATAAACTCTTTGGGGTTAATAATTTCTGGATCAACCACTACCTTTAAGCCCTCATCATAACCTACTCTCTCAACCAGTTTCCGTAAAACCCGATCCTTCATCTCATCGGCAATCAGATTGTAACCGAGTAAGCAACCGAATATGGCCAGGGCTGTATGAAGAGGATTTAAGCAGGTTGTCACTTTCATCGTCTCTACCTTATTCACCGTTTCCCGATCTGTAAGTATAATCCCCGCATCCTCAAGGGGCGGCCTACCGTTTGCAAACCTATCTTCAATAACCAGGTATTCGCTTATCTCCGCATTTACAAAGGGTGCTATATATGTATTCCTGGATGTTACGACAATATCCATATCCTCTAAGCCCTGATCCTTTAGGGCTTTCCCGATGATTTCAGAAGGCCTTGGGGTGATCTTATCGATCATGGACAAGGGATAGGTGATCTTGTTCTCATCAGTTAAATATACCACAAAGCCTTCATCTACAAATCCCCTTTTAAGCCATTCCTCGGCAATGGTCATAACAGACTCCTTTAACCTATCGCCATTATTGGAGCAATTGTCCATACTGATTAAGGTTATTGGATATTGACCTTTTTTATACCTGGCGTAAGCTAATGCGGTAACAAGGCTAATGGTATGCAGGGGATTTCCGGGGCCATTCTCGATATCCCTCTGTACTATTTGTAGGTAATTGCCTGAAGCATCGTTCAGAGAATAGCCTTTTTCTGTGATGGTAAAACTGGCAATCTTCAGGCTCGGATTCTCGAAAATTTCAATTAAACGTTTATAATCCTGAGGCCTATTCCTATCCGCAGTGATACCTTCGGCTATGCTTCCAATAATAGTTTTTCTAAAATTTCCGTCTGGGTTCATAAGTACTAATAAAGTCAGGTTGTCATAGGGTTTATATATCCTGTCAATTATTTCATAATCATAGGATTCTACTGCCACGATCCCTGTATTAACCTTTTTATTATCCAGAAGTTTCTGGTAAGCATTGGCAATAAAGCCTCTGAAGATATTTCCTGCCCCAAAATGTACCCATTGGGGCTTCTCCCTGGTATTTGCCGTCATTTCATCAATATTAAATCGGGGCAGTTCTATTCCCATAGCCTCCCAATCCGCCCTATTGCTCTTAATTGTTGCCTTGTTTAAAAGCATATTATTTCCCTCCTCTTGTATCCCAAATCCTTTCCTGGTGCCACTCAAAAAGCCTCAAGACAATTCTATAGCATATTGACGATAAAAACTACACCCTTATCCCGTTAGGTTGATATTGCTCAATCTTTGTACTTGTTCATTATATAAGGTTGTGAGCTATTGATAAGCGGATGACCTCATTGATATAACGGTCAATAGCCATAACCGACATATTTTAATTACACAACGCATTAACTTATTACATAATAAACTTGTATTTATAATAGCTATTATTACGTCCTGTATCCATATTATACCCCCACGGACTTAAGCGAAGCCTTGGGGACTACTGGGGCTGAACCTTCTTTACGGATCTGCTTACGTGCATAGAAAAAGCTGGCTACCTGACCAATCCCGGCTAGGGCCCAGGTTACCGGATAGCAAATAAAGAGCATGATAACCGTAGGATACCATTTAAAAAATGTAGCAAGCCAAACTATCCTCATTAGGCAGGCACCTATGAGGGTAGAGAGCATCGGCAATATTGAGTACCCCATACCTCTGGTCATGCCTGGAAATACGTTCATAATCCCACATGTGAAGTATGCAGACATCATGACCTTCATCCGCAGCATTCCCAACTCGATAACCTCGGGATTGGAAGTATATATGCTGAGAATTGGCTTTCCAATAAGCAGGATTACCCCACCTAAAACAATCCAGGTAGAGAAGACCAGGGCTGTACAAATTTTAGCGATGGTGTCTATCCTGTCATATTTCTTTGCCCCCATATTCTGTCCTGTAAAGGTAATGGCCGCATTATAATAGGAATTCATGGTAGTACCGATAAGACCTTCTACATTCCCAGATGCAGAGTTGGCGGCTATCAGAGTTGAACCAAAGGAATTAACCGCTGATTGGATAAGCACATTTGAAATGGAAAACAATGATCCCTGCAACCCTGCAGGTAAACCAATCTTAACTATATCCTTAAATTTCCCCCAGTTTATCTGTATCTCGCGAGGAACGAAACATATTGCTCCGTGACTTCTGTAAAGACAAGTCATTATAAGTAACATGGAGAGATATTGGGAGATAACCGTTGACCATGCTACACCGGCAACTCCCATACCAAAAACTATAACAAAAAACAGATTAAAAATTACATTTACGATACCGGCGATAGTAAGATAATACATGGGACGACGACTGTCTCCAACAGCGCGCAGAATCGCCGCACCAAAATTATAGACCATGCTGGCGGGCATACCAAGAAAATATATCCTCATATACAGTATGGATAGATCAATAATATCATCCGGTGTACCCATCATTATCAATAAAGGCCTACAAAAGACAAGACCAATTATCATTACAATCAATCCGCCTATTACACTGATAGAAATTGAAGTGTGTACGGATTTGCTAACATCATCGTATTTATGAGCGCCATAATCCTGAGCTACAACAACGCTGGTACCAACCGATAAACCCATAAACAAGTTTATAATTAGATTAATCAGGGCACCTGTGGCACCCACCGCTGCCAGGGCTTCCCTGCCTGAAAAACGTCCGACTACAATCATGTCCGCTGCATTGAATAAGAGCTGTAATAGGTTCATGGCCATAATAGGCAAGGCGAATAAAATCATCTTCTTAAACAGCGGTCCATTACACATATCTATATCGCGATTTTTTAGGGTCATAGACCTGTTCACTTCCTTTACAAATTGCTGAACCCCGTTTTTTCAATACATGTAATTAAACACCTGACTATTAGTATATCACACTTAAGTGGCTATTGTGTTCGTCAATATTCGCGTTTTTCATTGCAGTCCATAAAAAACATGATATAATATGGTAAATATTATTATTTTTGGGGAGGATCTTTCATGGAAGTAATAAATGAGTTCATTCGGAAAAGATTACGATTTCTCATCGCCAACCCTTTCATTACAGCAGGTATTTTTGCCTTGATATTCAGCGCGCTAATAACCCTGGTATTAGGGTTGAAATTCTATGAATTTGCAATCATTGTTGTTATTCTGGCCGTTGCAATTGAACTCATAACCTATATTTTGGTAAGTGAGGCAAAAGGAAAGCTGGATTCAGTTGTATACATAATGCAGCGTGTAAAGAACAGGGATCTGAACCAGAGCCTGGATCTTAATGAATTTCAGGGCTTGGAATCCGTATCAACCAGCTTCAACAATATGATGGAAGAACTCAGAGCCATCCTGGGTTCACTCAAGACTATTTCTTTGGAATTGGTACAAGCTTCAGAAATACTAAATACCAACTCCGAAGGGATAAACGCCACTATGGATGATATATCCGCTACCATGGACGACATAGCACATGGTGCTTCTGAACAAGCCAGCGAAGCAGAGAAAGCGGTTAATCTCATCACCCACCTCTCCCAACAAATTCATTTGGTACATGAAAATACTACAAACGTAGCTGATGACTCTGAGAATATGCGGGAATTGAATACCCAAGGCATTAGGGCTGTTGAAACCCTTAAAAGGGCTAATATAAGAAGTGCCCGGACTGCTGAAGAAGTATCCCAGTTTATTAGATCCTTTGTAGAGAAATCCCAGAGCATAGGCGAGTTTGTTACTACTATCAACACCATCGCTGAGCAAACCAACCTTTTGGCCTTGAACGCTGCCATTGAGGCAGCCAGGGCAGGTGAAGCGGGCAGAGGCTTTGCCGTTGTAGCAGACGAAGTTCGTAAGCTGGCGGACAGTAGCAAGCAGTCTACTGAGCATGTAGAAGAGATCATGGAAGGGATACTTAAAGAGGCTGATACCGCATTTGCCATGATGGATACCATGGACGAGGTGGTAGCAGAACAGACAGATGCCGTAGATAATACTGCTAAAACCTTTAATATTATAGCAACTAATATCGAAAACATCATAAATCGTATAAATGATATCAGCGAATCCATCGCTATTATGGAAAAGGACAAGGATGATGTTACCTACGCCATGCAAAACATATCCGCTGTATCAGAAGAAGCGGCTGCAGCCAGCCAGGAGATTGCCGCCGCCACCCAGGAACAGAAAAATTCAATAGCAAAGATGGTAGCATCCTCCAGAAATTTAAATCAACTATCCCTGGAGCTTCGCAAGCATGTGGAGGTATATAAGGTCTAGTTAGTTTAGTATAAGCAATGGGGCGACTATTAAAGTCGCCCTTTCCCATATGGTCAATTTCTATTTGTGTCACTTCATTATCTATAATAGGACACTCCTGCTTTGAATATATCATATACATTTAGATCGGGTACATTAACCGCCACATTTCGGGTAAACCGTTCCGAATACCCAAGCCTACCCAATACCCTGCCATCTTTACTGGTCAGACCTTCAATACCGCTGATGGGGCTATCCCCTGACGGTACAAACTGGGTGGCTATCTGCCCTTCATCTTCCAATTCCTTAATGGTACTTGCATCTGCCACCAATTGACCCTCTCTGTGGGACACTATGGTCGTATATGTATCTCCTACTCTGGCATCCATAAACCAAGGAGATAAATTGGATGTGACCTTGGTCTCCACTATCCGGGACATATGAAAACCAGTTGGGTTGAGGATCAAATCTATTGGAGAATCGGATATCAGGTTCAAGTTTAGCAGTGTTTCGAATCCGCCGCCCAGCCCTAATATAAGACCATCATTTACTTCCAGGTGCTCCTTGATTGCATCCTGTATTTGTGGAGCCTTTAGAATTGCAGTTCCAATCTGTCCCGTTTTCTCAGGCTCATCGCCAATACTAATTCCACCCGGTATCACCAGAATCTGTGAGTTCTTTATTGACTGACTTATTTGGGCTATGGAATCTCGTATCTCTTGAGGAGTCAGATCCCTAAATACCAGAGTTTCTACCAGTCCCCCTGCCACTTCAAAAGCTTTTGTAAGGTCGTATTCAGATGCAGTACCCAGGAATATGGGGATGAAGATCCTTGGTTTTGCTATTTTCCTTCCAGCCGCTATTTTCATCCCTCCAGTATAGCTGACCGGTTCCTGCCACTCAACCTGTTGTGAGGACTTTGTAGGAAATACCTTCTCCAGGGTCTCCTCCCAGGCGTCTAAAGCCTTGGACAGCTTTATATGAAGAGCGCCATAGGCTATAAGGGGGTCTTCCTGAGTTTGACCCAGTTTTATAAAGTTAACTCCATGGAATATCTCCTCGAGATTCTGTCCCTTCTTTATCTCTAAAATAATCGAGCCATAATCCGGACTAAATAGCTTGTCCTTGGAAATTCCATCATAAAATCTAAAGCCGATCCCATTACCGAAGGCCATCTTACTAATAGCCTCAGCTATTCCGCCTGCTCTCACGCTATGGGCCGACAAAATCCTACCTTCTTGTATCAATTGGTGAATTCTTACATAATTTCTCTCAAGTACATCAAAGTCCGGGAGGCCCCATTGATCCTTATGTAAGGGTACTAAGACTACCTGGGTGCCTCTCTCCTTGAATTCAGGTGAAACAGTATTCCTTATATCAAAGGCGGTTACGCCAAAGGCTACCAGGGTAGGTGGTACCGATAAATCGTTAAAGGTACCCGACATGCTGTCCTTACCCCCTATAGCCGGAATCCTTAAAGCCATCTGTGCATAATAAGCTCCCAGAAGTGCGCTAAAAGGTTTCCCCCATCTCTGGGGATCCCTATCGAGCCTTTCAAAGTATTCCTGGAGGGACAACCTCATCTTTCTATAATCTCCGCCTATTGCCGTAACCTTGGCAACGGCTTCTATTATTGCATAAACCGCCCCATGAAAAGGGCTCCATTTAGAAATTTTGGGGTTAAAACCAAAGGCCATGATGGTACCGGTAGTGGTATCACCATCCAAGACCGGTAGCTTAGCAACCATTCCCTCTGCCGGAGTCAGCTGATATTTACCACCGAGGGGCATTAGTACTGTTCCCCCGCCAACGGTACTGTCAAAGCGCTCTATAAGCCCCCTTTGACTACAGATATTAAGATCCTTGAGCATGTCAAGCCAGGTTTTTTCTATATCCTCATCTTTACGAGAGACATTCTCTTTGACATCTTCTATCCCACAAAAGGGTTGTTCCTTCATATCGGGAGAGGACACCTTAACGGGATTGCTCTTGGGTGCCCCGTTGCTATCCAAAAAATTCCTGCTTATATCTAAAATTATATTGCCCTTCCATGCCATTCTTAGCCTGGCTTCCTCGGTGACCCAAGCGACGGGAGTAGCCTCTAAGTTCTCCTCCCTGGCAGCGGCTATAAAATCGGCCTCATTTGCCTTGTCCACTACAACGGCCATTCGCTCCTGGGATTCAGAGATAGCGATTTCCGTGCCGTCCAGTCCCTGGTATTTTTGGGGGACCGAATCCAGGTCTATATATAGTCCGGGGGCCAGCTCCCCTATGGCCACCGATACTCCTCCGGCTCCAAAGTCGTTGCATCGCTTTATCATGGTGCTTACCCGGGGATTCCTAAAAAGTCGTTGAATTTTTCTTTCTTCGGCAGGGTTCCCTTTTTGCACCTCAGCCCCACTCAACTCCATCGATTCTTCGGTATGGGCTTTCGATGATCCAGTAGCTCCGCCACAACCGTCTCTTCCGGTTCTACCGCCTACCAGTATAACAACATCGCCTGGTTTGGGTATATCCCGTACCACGTTTTTTCTGGGGGCAGCGGCTATTACAGCCCCCAACTCCATACGTTTTGCCACATATCCGGGATCATAAATTTCTACTATCTGGCCTGCAGGTATACCGATCTGGTTTCCGTACGAGCTATAGCCCGCAGCAGCTCCACTGGTAATCTTTAGTTGAGGGAGCTTGCCCTCCAAGGTCTTATGTATATCGGTTCTTGGATCACCACTTCCGCTTATCCTCATCGCCTGATATACATAGGACCTCCCTGACAGGGGATCCCTGATAGCACCTCCAAGACAGGTAGATGCACCGCCAAAGGGCTCTATCTCTGTGGGATGGTTGTGAGTTTCATTCTTAAACATTACAAGCCATTCCTCATCCTGACCATTGATGTTGGCTGTAATAGCTATACTGCATGCATTGATTTCTTCGGATTCATCCAGGTCTTCCAGCATACCTCGTTTTTTCATCTCTTTCATTGCCATGGTTGCAATGTCCATGAGGCATATGTCCCTGCCTTCATTCCCGTACACATATTTCCTGGAATTCCTGTACGCATCAAAAATAGGACGAATCTTTTCACTGGCAAACCCTTCATCAAAATCCACATCTTCCAGTCTGGTCAAAAAGGTGGTATGCCTGCAATGGTCCGACCAATAGGTATCTATCATGCGTAACTCGGTTATGGTAGGGTCCCTCTTCTCCTGATCCTTAAAGTATTTCTGGCAGAAGATTAGGTCATCCATGTCCATGGCAAGCCTTAACTCAGCCATCAGCCTCTCTAACCCCTCATGCGAAGCATCTATAAACCCATGGATTATATCTACTTCCCAGGGGATTTGGTATTCTTCTTCCAAAGTTATAGGCTTCTCCATGGGTATCAATCTTGATTCCACTGGATTGACTATATAATTGATAACCCTATTGTAGTCGGCTTCGTCCAGCTGCCCTTTCAATACCACTATTTTAGCAGTCCTGACCAGGGGAAGATCACCCAAGGTTATAACCTGGATAGATTTTGCTGTTGCATAAGCTCTTTGATCGAACTGACCCGGAAGATATTGAATCGCCAGGACCTTGTCCCCCTGATCTATAGGTAATTGTTCATGATAGACCGATTCGGCATGGGTAGGTCGAAAAATAATACTACTGACCTTATCAAACTCCTCTTGGGATAATCCCATTATATCATAGCTGTATGCTAGACGAACGGAATCCAACCCACCTACCCTTAAGTTCTTTTTAAGGTCTTGGTACATGTTCTCGGCTTCTATATTGTATTGGACTTTCTTTTCTAAAATAACCCGCCTTACTCTATTAGGCATAACAATCCCCCTAAAATTCGGCTATAAGCCTGGTTTTATTGTAATACTATATAGTCAAAGTTCTTCTCCAAGGTTCTAACCACATCTCCATCAACCTTATTATCTCTGACCTGCGTCCACAGTATGTCCATTATCTCTTCTTTAGATAAAGCTTTTCTATAGGGTCTGTCCTCTGACAGGGCTGTGGTTATATCGGCTAATGCCATAATCCTGGAGCCCAGATCCAACTCGTCGCCCTTTAAATGGAAGGGATAACCGCTACCGTCCAGCTTCTCATGATGAAAAGCCGCCCAGTCCCGTACCTTATCCATCATATCCAATCGGTCGATTAAATAATAGGTATAATAAGTATGCTGCCTAATAATTCTATATTCATCAGCAGTTAAATCACCTTTTTTATGGAGAATGGATAAAGGAATAGACAATTTTCCTATATCATGGAGTTCCCCCGCCATTTCCAGCAGGAACAGGTCTTCCTGCCCCATATTCAATTTTTCTCCCAGTTTTCTCGCAATAGAGGCTACTCTTTTAGAATGAATATGGGTAAATGAACTCTTTCTATCCACTATACTGGCGCATAACTCGGCTAGCTGTCGTATGTCCTTTTCAACCGCTGTTCTATAGTCGTCAAAACCCTCTAACCATAACTTGCCTAACATATATTGGTTATCAATATCCAACCAAAATGATTCCCTATTTGACAGATCAAAAAATGTACGTACTATTTCGGGATTGAACATGACACCAGAAAAATCTTTGATTTTACTCTCTATCCTTTCCTTCTGGGTAAGGATATATTGGTTTTGATCTATCAATACCTCTATCCTGTCCGCCAAACATATTATCTGGGCTTCTATGGGAACGACTTCGCTTACAAACCTGCCTATATCCTTATACCTTGTATGATGGTGTCTCACAAATGGTTTGATGCCCCTCAATAAATCCACCTTATTCAGGAGTTTCTCTCCTTCTCTACTATGTTTGGTTATTATATAATCCTCTAAAATAAAATTTCTTGCTTCTCTCTTTAATTCCTCGGTGTCGATACCGATGTCATGAAGTAAGCCGGCCAAAACTATAGGTAAGGTTTCCTTGCCCGGAAACATCTCTTTAAAAATTCGATAAGCAATATAGGCAACCCTTTCTCCATGACGATAGACACCATATTCCAATAGGTCAACGGCTGTCGAAACCATGCGAGCCACATTTAAAAGGCTTACCGATACGACATTTTTTTCATTCTCACCCAAGGTTATCCTCTCCATAGGATTACTTAACAATATCATCACTTCTTCTTTATAAATTCCAATTTACCTTCGTTTTTTTCATGTTCTTAGAATATCATATTTATAGGGTAATTTCCATTTTTTTTTTGCTTTAGCCCGTTGCACTAAAGTATAATCTACCAGTAGAGAAATGATCAGTATAGTGTACTGTACCTATAGGTTCCTAAAAAAAATATACAAAAATACACCTGAATCTTTATTCATTCTTTGAATTTTAAAAATTACAGTTTGGTATATAATATTGAATGGGTATTTGTATTTGCGATTATTGAGTGTTTTTGTTGGATAAAGTAAAAAATGCCCTATGGGGGTTACAAAAGATCTAAATTGTCAGCATTATCCCTAGCTTAATCTATTATACAAATTGAAAATGTAGCCAGCCATATAAAAAATCAATAAACCGAAGTTGTTCGTATTATAGCATTACCAATTGGAAATGTTTAACTTCCCTATTGATATACATTGTTTTTTGGTTAAGAAGAATACATTAGTAAAACTTCCCTACTAAATTTTTTATTGGTTTTTCTATTATGACGTCACCAATATAGCTGGGTAGTATGTATGGTAATAAAAAAGTTCGAATATGAGAGGAGAAACACTTTTGAGTTTTTTGTCGGTAGAGCAAACCCAAATGTTTGATGATATAGATGAGGTTATAGAGATATTGACTAGAAAGGATAGGACTTCACGCCCTCCTTCTTTTTTGTGGGGCAAAGTAAGTAAGAGGGTGCACGCCCTGTTACTGCAGATGGTAGCTAAGGAATTAGGCCTTCCCAACCCGCGTTTCATAGCATCAAAGGATCTGGAGAAGCACCGCTTTAAATTTCTTGATGGCCATCCCTTAAATGGCCTCTATTCGTATTATAAAAACAATTTTCCAAGAAAAAAAGGTGTGCATATATTGGTCAATGTTTGTGATGAACTGGGTATACCAGAGGTAAGCGTTGACGAATGGATTACCTTTATCAGCAACAATTATATTTTTTCATGGAAAAATATTCCACGGATTGCAAAGAGAGCAATCCTGATAAAAGCCTGTGATGAGCTAAATTATGCCCATCCCATTTTCTTTAGGCATGAAAACTTTTCCCATAGGTTTAACTTCCTAAATGGCCGTACCCTTACCGGATTTTACAATTACTATAAAAACAAATACGATGACATCAGGGGTAGCACCATAATAAACATGTGTAAGGATCTGGATATAGAAATTACAGAGGAGGATTGGATATCTTATATAACCGACCCATCTATCAGTATCTTTTGGGATGTGGTACCCCACGACATTATTCGAAATATACTGTTTCGGGTTGCAAAAATGTTAGGCTATGATAATCCCAGAATGATGTCGACAGACGATCTCAAAATCAGCATCCCTTTTTTGAAAGGCATGAACCTTTATAGTTTTGCATCAAGATTCTTTAAGCTGGATCGGGGAGGAATAAGCAGTATAGACTATATCTGCGATGTATATGGAGTACCGGAGCTGAGCTACGACGAATGGATAAGCTTAATTTCTAACCAACAGAATTTTAAGTGGGAATCCGTACCCGAGCCCTATATAGGGCGCATCCTCCAGGAAAAAGCCAGGGAGATGGGCAAGAGTAATCCGCGACTCCTAAAACACGAGGATTTGAATACTCCTACTGCATTTTTAAACAATAAGACTCTAGCCGGCCTTCATGCCTCATATGCCCAAAAAGCTACCAAGGTGGGAATGGATACTGTTTCCTATATTTGCGGCATCTGTGGCATTTCGCCCCTATCGATGGAAGAATGGTTTCAGCTCCTTAAGGAATCGGATATAAAGATTCCCTGGGAATCTATGCCCAACGATATAAAGAAGGCTATAATAATATCAGCAGCAAGAGAGTTGGGTTTAGAAAATCCCAGGCTTATGGGATATAAGGATTTTTGTAACACCAGATTTAAATTCTTAAACGGCAAGACCTTAGGTGGACTCTACTATCACTACAGCTCAAAAATAAGGGATCAGGAGGATATCCCGGTAGTACAGTTCATGTGTAACGAACTTGGGATTGATAGGCTGACTACAAACGAATGGATAGAAATGATTGCAAATTCCAGTGTATGTCGCTGGGAGAGTGTCCCCTTGAAGGTGCAACGCGAGATCATAATGAAAGCCGCCGTAGAAATGGGTATTTTCCACCCCCGGCTGATGGGCTCAAAGGACTTTGATTCAGTAAAATTCAAATTTCTTAATAACAAGACCTTGGCTGGATTGTATTCTTACTACAGCACAAAAGTAAAGACCGACGATGTCAGAGTAATCGACCTAATTTTTGATACCCTTAATATTCCACAGATAGACATCAACCCAAAAACCGGTCGGTTAACCACTATTGATAGTGTAGGACATCGTAAATATTTCGATAGCCTGGCCAATATAAGGGAATTTTTCAATACCTACCTTAAACATTTTGATTTGAAGAGTCTTTTAAGGAAGCATGTCATGCTAAAGAATGCTCGCAAGGCTGGCATCTACAGACGGGGCCTGGTCACCATATTAGCACCTTTAAATCGAAGGGAATATGTGGACTTTGTATATGAAATATTAAAAAATACGCCCCGGGACAGCTTCGGCCTTCGAAAGCCCAGGGGATGGGGGGATTATAGGCTGCTAAGATCCGATCTTTACAAGCTGGCGGAACTTGAGGAAGATCCAAACCGGGAGGTTAATAGAATCGAATTTGCAAACCCGGATCTCGTGGATGTAAGGGATAAGAAGAAAGTAATCCGCGAGCTGATGATGCATATGGATATATTGGATATCAAGATTAAAAAGTTTCATAAGATAGAATGCGTCTACTTGGTATCCTATAGGGGTTCATATATTTTCAGCATGCCAATATCCTTTTTCCCAGGTGAAGTACTTACCTCTAATGAGGGTTGGGAATTCGAGGTTGTCGAGTGCCGGGACAAGAAAACCAACGATGGCTATATAGTTGAGTTAAAGGCCCTGGATAATCCAACAGAAAAGCAAGTTTCCCAGATTGCTACCCTCGCCAGGGACTCCAATAGCACCATTTTAATGTCCTATTTGGATAGGGTGGTTAGTGCCATAGAGCGCGACAACCTTTCGCCCCTTATGTCCACGGTCTTGGGGTTAAAGAAGGAACACCCCTTAAAACTGGAAGATATCCAAATGCTCCCGGATGAGTCCTATTACAACAAAGACCTGGTACGTAATCCGGCCCAAAAACAGGCTGTTGCCTTGGCGCGGAGTATGGATGGGATTAACAATACCCTGACCATTGTCCAGGGACCTCCGGGCACAGGAAAGACCACCCTTATAAAGGAGATAGCCCTCCAATACTATTACGAAGGTAAGGATGTTTTAATACTGGCAAAAACCAATATTGCTGTGGACAATGTCCTGGAAAAGCTTATGAAAGACAATGTAAGGGTTTTGAGGACGGGGAACAATATTGAGTTAAAATCCGATCTGCCCTACGCCTACACCGTTTCCACCTCTAACCCTACCTATACCGCCCTATTAAAGGGTAAGAACAGCATTGTCCTAGGTACACCACTTGGATATTATCTGGATAGGAATATCTCAAAGAACAATTTTGATCTGCTCATTATAGATGAGGCCTCCCAGATGGATGTGCCGGAGACCCTGTTTAGTATGCAGTTCTCCAATAAATGTGTGATTATTGGGGATCATATGCAGATACCCCCCTTTCCAATACAGAATGAGATACTGTTGGAATACGATCCACAAATCAGTCTGTATACAAGGGAAGCATTGCAAAAGAGTATGTTTGAGTATCTGATAACCGATGTCCACAGGTTTAACAGCGTTTTCCTGGATATCAACTATCGTACTCAGGACCCCTTGATGATATCCTTTATCTCCGATTTGATCTATGACGGAAAGCTGTCTGTGAATTTGGATTCCGAATACTATCAGGTTCCTCCCGCTATAAGGAAAAGGAAATTTGCTACCAAACCCATCGAGATCATAGATACCTCAAAGTTCATTGATCCACGGGAGCGAATGGAAACCGAAGTCAATTCCACCTTCTATAATCTGTCGGAGGCTATGATATCCGTCAACAAGGTCATGGATCTGCTTAAGGAGGGAGAAAGACTAAGCGATATCTGTATCATTACACCATATAAGGCCCATGCTGAAAAACTAAGGGAGGTCTTTGAGGAACACTCGAAATATTTCCGGGAGTATAGCCAGGGTATTTCGAGATTTATAGAGCAAAACATCTATACTATTGATTCATTTCAGGGCAGGGAGCAGGATAACGTTATAATTAACTGGGTTAGGAGTAACTATGTTTCGCCAGGCACCACCACCACCCGAACGGGCTTTTTGAAGGATTACCGCCGAACCAACGTGGCCCTGTCCCGTGCCAGAAAGAGACTTATATTGATAGGTGATTTTGAAACATTGACCAAATCCGAGAATATGAAGGTACAATATATCTTTAGCAAGATAAAGAATACGGAAACCGAAAACAAACTCGTAATATAGCTAAGCAAGGGGCAAACCAGGGATAGCGTTTAGAGTTAAATCGGATATAATACCCCGCCTTAGCCTATAATAACCCGCTGAAGCTATCATTGCGCCGTTATCTGTACAAAGAAGAGGGGTTGGGTAGTACAGTTCCATACCCTTTTCCCGGCACCTGTTGCCAAGTTGTGTCTTTAGAGCGGAGTTGGCGGCTACCCCTCCCGCCAGCACTATCCTTTTGGATTTGGTATCCTCTGCCGCCTTTATAGTCTTATCCACCAATACATCCACCACAGCCTGCTGAAAGCTGGCCGCTATATTCTCCACCCGGTATTCCTGTCCCCGCTGATCCATGGAATGTAGGTGGTTAATGACTGCCGTCTTTAGACCGCTAAAACTAAAGTTGTAATGGGGATCCTTAATATAGGGTCTCGGGTACTCCACAAAATGGGGATCACCCTTTTGGGCTAACCTGTCGATTACAGGACCTCCCGGATACCCCAGCTTTAGGGTTCTTGCTATTTTATCGTAAGCTTCCCCTGCCGCATCGTCCAAGGTTTGGCCCAGTATCTCATATCTGCCATAATCAATTACCCGTACCAAATGACTATGGCCACCGGAAACCACCAAACACAGGAATGGGGGTTCCAAATCTTCATGGACTATATAGTTAGCACTTATGTGACCCTCTATATGATGAACGCCAATTAAGGGGATTTCCAGTCCATAAGCCAGGGCTTTGGCAGTAGCGACCCCCACCAGCAAAGCCCCTACCAGTCCCGGACCATAGGTGACCGCTATCCCGTCCATCTCGCTAAGCGGTATATCCGCCTCCTTTACGGTTTCATCGATCAGGGGGTTTATAACCTCTACATGTTTACGGGATGCAATCTCCGGTACTACACCACCATACTTTCTATGCAGCTCAATCTGAGAAGCGATCTTATGTCCCAACACCTCCCTGCCATTTCTTACAACTGCCACAGATGTTTCATCGCAGGATGTCTCAATTCCCAGAATTATAACTTCTTCTTTCGCTTCTATATTCTTTATTTTATCCTTCATCCGATTAAAATAGCTCATGGTTTCACCATTTCTCCTAAAAAGATTAAATTAACGCGTTGTGCTAGTCAATCATATGCCGGTAATGCCTATTGACCGCTACTTCTTATCAATAGCTCATTACCTTAGATTATGAATTAGCATAAGAGGTTTAATAATATATCAATCTTTACCATTTCTTCTTAATAAACAGTAGCTATTCTACACCCCTGTCCCTCTGGCATATCTCGTTTTGGATAGTACATAGATGGCACCTACAGCTAAGGCTAATAGGATCCCTCCAAAGGTTCCTAGAATTCTAACGACCATATCAAAGAAAAACTGCTCTGGAACCATCTGTATTAAAATATCCGTCCTTGGATCAAGAATCCATAGATCATTTGTGAAAAAAATATAATGGAACTGATCCCATACCTTTGTGAAATCTACGAGAATAAACCCCATAAGTATGAGGCCGAGTATAATTAATATCGATAATACCAGGAGATAGGAAGTTGCAAGGTCCCTTATTGACCTTTTACCCCTAAAGCCTATTAACAAGCCAATTAGGATTATAATTATTCCCAGGGATATCCACCTCAACCTAAATCCCAAGGAGAACAGATCCTTTACATCCACCATGTGATCAATTTCCCTTTGGTTGAATACCTGTCTTTCCTGTCCGTGAACAGGAGCCACAACCATCAAATCTTCCCTTTTGCCCCTTATGTAGTCAAGCAACTCTTGTGTGACTTTGAGTAAATCATCTTGATTCATACCGGTGGATTCGGGTATGTTCAGTTTCTCATATTCCCTGCGATAAAAATTAAGATCAAAGGCAGCCCAATCAATAACAGTTAAAAAGGTTACTAAAATTATAAGTATGGCTATTAGGATTCCGATAATCCTTGTACTCCACCTTGCTGTAATATTTCCCATACGATCCCCCCACCTCTATAATTCACCGCCTTAATACCTGTACAAATTAACTAAGGGAGCTTTTCCTTCCACATGATAAGGGCATCCTCTCCATCATCGGTGTAGTAACCCTTTCGTATACCAACCCCGGTAAAACCTAGCTTTTTATACAGGTTCTGAGCTATGGTGTTGGATACCCTGACCTCCAGGGTCATACTCCCAAGTTTTAGGTTAACGGCGGTATCAATTAATGCCCTCATTATTGCCTCTCCAATACCCTGGCTCCTATAGTGGGGGTGGACAGCTACATTGGTTATATGGGCTTCATCCAGGATAATCCACATACCTCCATAGCCCTTAACCATACCCTCCTGTTCCGCTACTACATATCTGGCACAGTGATTACCCTCCAGTTCGACCCTGAAAGCCTCGTAGGACCAAGGGGTAGGAAAGCAAAGTCTTTCTATATTAAGGACTTGTCTTATATCCTCGCGTTTCATAGGACGCACCCATATTTTATCCATAACCTGCCTCCCTCTACCCTCTTTGGCCGAATCTTTGTTCAGCCTGGGATTTTCTTAGATAAAAGGGGACCAACTCCATATAATTCTGTGTGAGGCCGGAATGTGCCATCTCCAAAGCCAGACAGGCAATAGATGAAGCCCGCTGCATCATATGGCTAATAGGAGATCTATGAGCTTTTTCCCCCATTTCTTCCTTGATTATTTCCCAGTATGGTATAACTCCGTCCCCATTAAATAGAACGGGCTCGTTATAAGCCTTAAGTTTTTCAATAAGGGACGCTACCGGAAGGGCCATATACTCGTCAAGTCGTTCCAATCCTGCTCTGATACTATGTGCACTGCTCCCAGATCTATAGATTGAGGTATATACCTGCTCCCTCCTGGCATCCATGATCGGGCAGATAAGCCCTTCCCTTGAGATTAGATTATACGCCAAACCATCCAAAGTGGGTACACCCACAACCGGCTTATTGAGTGCCTGCCCTAGAGCCTTTACCGTTGCAATCCCGATCCTCAGGCCGGTAAAAGAGCCGGGACCGTTGGAAGCGGCAAATATATCCATATCCCCAAGTTCCATATCCAAGCTATTTAAAAGCCCCTCAAGCAAGGGGAGCAACTGTTGGGAATGGGTTCTCCTATGATCAAGGAAAAACTCACCCACTAACTTATCCTCATTGGCTACGGCTACAGCTGCAACCGTTCCGGAGGATTCAACTGCCAATACCATCATATTATCCATTCCTTTGCAAACTCTTCATATATCCTACCCACAGGGACCATCCTAATATTACGCTTGTCCACGCTATTGTCAGGGACTTTTTCTATGCTGATGCCCAGGTATTCATGGGGTCGAAGATATTCCATCCTTTCGGGCCATTCCACAACTGTGACCCCTTGTCCGTAAAAAAAATCCTCGTATCCCAAATCATACATCTCCTCGGCATCGTTCAACCTATATATATCAAAATGATATAAAGGCAACCTGCCCTGGTATTGATGGATCAATGTATATGTAGGGCTGGTAATGGGTTCTTCTATGCCAAGCCCTCTTGCCAATCCCCTGGTCAAGACGGTTTTCCCCGTCCCCAAATCCCCTTCTAACAGGATTATCATACCCGGCCAGGCCAATGACCCTATTTTTTTGCCTAATCTTAGCGTATCCTTTTCTGAATAAGTATTTATCTCTATCATACTCTTCATTTCCCCATTAATATTGTGATTCATTTCCATATATGTCACGAAATATAACCAATAGATTTATTGCTTTATACTTTCTATATTAATTTCTTATACTAGTTCATTATCTTAGGTAATGAGCTATTGATAAGCGGATGACTTCATTGATAATGTTAATCGTAAAACATACAGCTTAAACCAAAATCATAACTATTATATCCTTATTTATACCCTCTAACAAGGGATTCAACAAAAAAACACCGGGCACTATTATAGAACCCGATGTTTAACTAACCTATATCTATTTTTTTAATATTGGGGATACCCTTTTATAGATCAGTAGAGTAATTAACGAGGTAACGAGGGCTTTTATCAGGTTAAAGGGAATAACAGCGTATAGAACATAGAGCTTAACATTGGTAATATTTTTGTTGGCAGCAGCCATAACAGCCAGAAGATTCTCTAAATTACCATCGAAGTAGAGCTTGGTATAAAAGGGAATCAGGACGTAATAGTTAGCCAACGAGGACAATAATACCAAAAATAGGGTACCAAGAACCATCCCTATAAGAGCACTCCTACGGGTCTTGTTCCTAATATATACAATTGCCGCTGGCACAGTAAAGCTGATACCCACTAAGAAATTAGCCAGATTCCCTACTCCACCTGTTCCATCATTCTTAAATATGATGTGGAATATGTTCTTTATAAACTCTATTATTATAGCTGCCATAGGCCCCAGAGAAAAGCCTCCGATTAAAGCGGGCAGATCGCTTATATCCATTTTCAAAAAGGCGGGAAATATAGGCATGGGAAATTCCAATAGCATCAATACAAAAGCTATTGCAGATAACAGTCCCACCTTAACTATCCCGGTTAAGGAAAATATCTTCTTTGACAACACTTGTTTCCTTATAGATTCTTGTTCAACCATCTTAATCCTCCTCTTGATCAGTTTTATTACCTTGGCAAATACGGTTGGCTGAATTAATGCTGTTTGATCCAATAATTTTCCATAATAAAATCCCCCCAAAACTTCGGGGGGATCATTCAATGCCATGTAATATAAACATAGTAACACCACCTTCTCCCATCCAGACTCTAACTGTCGGCCCCAGAATTACACTGGGTCAATCCTTAATTTAAGGACTCGCGGGCTGTACCGCCGGTAGGGAATTTCACCCTGCCCCGAAGATAGTAAATTTTATTCGGCTTTCGCCTATATAATAACTAATATCACGTAAAAAATCAAGGCCCGAAAAAACTATTTATTTTTCCCGGCCCTTTTCTCCTTTATTTCAAGGGGTCTTCCGCCCAAAATATAGATATCGTGGGCTATATCCATAGCCTCATTAATATCATGGGTTACCATTATTACCCTTCTTCTGTCCTTCTTCCAAAGGGCTAAAAAAGATTGGATCAGCCCAATCTTTAGTTCCATATCAAGGCCCTTAAAAGCCTCGTCCATGAGGAGTATATCCGACGGGTAGGCAAAGGCTCTAGCAATAGCCACCCGCTGCTTCATCCCGCCGCTTAGTTGGTTCGGGTAATAGGTCCTATAATCCTCAAGTCCCACCATCTCTATATACTTATTTAAAATGGTCCTTATCGTTTCTTCATCATATCTCGTTTCCAAAACAAACCTTATATTTCCCTCAACTGTAGCCCAGGGAAGGAGCCTGTCCTCCTGAAAGATATAGCTGAAGGTTTTATCCGCAAGGCCTTCTATTGTCCCTGATTGATAAGCTTCAAGGCCTGCTATTATATTTAACAGGGTGGTCTTTCCGCAGCCGGACGGTCCAAGCAAAGCCGTTATCTTCTCATCTTCAAAGTCTATGTTAAAATCCTTTAAAACCACCAGATCATCATATGCCTTATATATGTTCTTCAGCCTAATCATCGTATCTTTCTCCCCATAATACTACAGCTTCCTAATGACTATGGTTAGTCATATTAGCTGCAATCCTTTTAAACAGATATTCAAAGGCAAAGCTTAGGACAATGACCACACTGGTCCAGGCAAACAGTTCTGGGGATTCCAGGTATACCTTTGCATTATAGAGATGCCCGCCTATGGAATACTTGGGGCTACTCAATACCTCCGCTGCCACCGTTACCTTCCAGCCAAATCCCAAAGATGTTATAATGCCCGCCATCAGGTAGGGGGTTAGCGATGGAATATAGATCCCTTTTAAAATATGCCATCGGTCCACCTTATACACCTTGGCCATCTGCAGCAATCGCTTATCAACCTGTTTTACACCCTGGACTACATTGGTCCATATTACAGGAAAGCACATTAAGAAGCACACAAATACAGGCACTTGCCCCGATTGAAACCATATAAGGGCAATGATTATAACGGACATAACCGGGGTGGACTTTATTGTTATAGCCAATGGATTAAAGGCATCGTAAAGAAATCTATTCAGGCCGCACAGTATACCAAGGATTACTCCCGCCAGACATGATACCAGAAAGCCTATGGCTACCCTAATAAAGGTCATGGCTATGCTGGACCAAAATTCTGCCGTTGTGGACAATTCAATAAATGCCCTAAGTGTTCTTATGGGGGAGGGAAGGTAAATCTCCCTGTTTATCAAAAGAGAAACTCCCCCCCAAACCCCGAGCCAAAAAAGTATTATAAGTGGTCTGGCTATTTTTTTATTATTTGGTATAGTAGAAGGCCTCATCGGGAAGCTTCCCTCCCACAGATGCAGGATTTAGCTCATACAACACCTCTAAAAAGGCATTCATCGGACTCTTAGACTTTTCTCCGTCCAAAAATACTATGTTGGCTTTTGGTATAGCTTTCTCAGCCAACTTACCGTTGGGAAGGATACCGTGCTTCTCTATTAGCTGGCCTGCCTCCTCATGATTTTCATTGACCCAATTAACTGATTCTTCATATCTGTCCAGGAAATCCTTCATTATTTTGGGGTTGTCCTTTGCAAAATCCTTTTGCACCACTATACATCCCATGGGCAGAGGATTTTCATCTCCAGCTACCTTCTCCCATTCCTTGGTTACATCCAGAGCAATCCTTAGATTTTCATTTTTCATAAGGGCTGAAGTAACATGGGGTTCAGGTAGCAGGGCAATACTAACGTCACCTTCTGCCACTGCAGCGGCCAAGTCGGCATGTTGCATGGAAAAATCTATTTCTACATCCTTTTCGGCATCCAATCCATTTTCCTTTAAGAGATATTGGAGTATATAGTCAGGCGTGGCACCCTTGCCACTGACGTTGATCTTTTTATCCTTTAGATCGGCTATTTCCTGTATGTCCTCCCCGTCTTCCAATATATATAGAACACCAAGGGTATTTATGGCAACAAGCTGAATCTGCCCATCAGTCTTGTTATAGATAACCGATGCCATGTTGGTAGGCAGCGCTGCTATCTGAAATTCTCCGCTGATTATCTTGCCTGACAGCTCATCAGGGGCGCCAACGGTAGTGAATTCGTAGTTATAAGTACTGTCATCCTTGGCATCTTCCATCATCTTTACCATTCCCATACCTGTGGGTCCGTTTAATGCCGCTACCTTCACGGTTATGTCGCTGGACTTGTCCCCGCTCTGGCAGCCAGATACAGTCACTATGCCAAGGGCTAAAATTAGGAAAAATACAATAAACCTTTTATTCTTCATTCCAATTCCTCCATATACGATATGCTTTCAACATGGATCTTGTGGAATACACTCTACCCGCTGAAATTATACATGTCTCTCTTCGTGCTGCTTAATAGCACTCATGATGGTTAATGAATGTTCATTTTACCTTGAGTTATTTATCATATTATATACTATAGTGTATTCTACATCGTCCTGTAATAAAATGTTGAATTATGCGTTTTCTCGTCTATTATAACACAATTTATCAAAGCATAGTTAAATTTTTATCAATGCTCTATTCCGGCTTTTTAACAGCATACCCGTCGATAAATACCCAAATCGCCCTGGTACGGAATTCCAGAGGGTGCCCGTCGAATATAACTATATCGGCATCCTTCCCGGGCTCAAGGCTTCCTACCCTATCGGCTATCCCCGTAATCTCAGCAGCATTAATGGTGATGGATTTTAAGGCCTCCATCTCCTCCATACCTTCTTTGACGGCTATGGCTGCACATACCGGCAGATATTGTATGGGTATAACCGGATGATCCGTCATCATGGCCACTTTAACTCCGGCTTTGGACAGAATACCGGGAGCCTTAAAGGTCATATTCTTAAGCTCGACCTTACTGCGTTCGCTAAACAATGGCCCTACGATTACTTTGGCCTCCTCTTCCAATAGAAAATCGGAAATTCTGTGGCCTTCAGTACAATGATCCAGAGTAATGTCTACGTTAAATTCCCTGGCTATCCTAAGGGCGGTCAAGATATCATCGGCCCGATGGGCATGGGCTTTTAAGGGAATCTCCCTATTTAAAACCTTAACCAAAATTTCCATCTTTAAGTCCCTGTCCGGCATCTTATCTGGATCTTTTTCCCCCTGCTCCAGCTTTCTCTTATAGTTTTGGGCCTTAATCAGGTTTTCCCTGAGAATTGCGGCTGTCGCCATTCGAGTGCTGGGTGCCTTCTTTTGTCCGTCATAGACCCACTTAGGGTTTTCTCCAAAGGCAACCTTTAATGCCAAGGGTTCCTTAATTACCATATCGTCCACCCGTCTGCCATAGGTCTTAAGGGCTGTAAACTGACCCCCAATAACATTGGCACTACCCGGCCCTGTTACCACCGTGGTAATACCATTTTCTCTGGCTTCACGAAAGCAATGGTCCTCAGGATTAATTCCATCTATAGCTCTCAGTTCAGGAGTAACAGGATCTGTAGCCTCGTTACCGTCGGAACCTTCAAATCCAATCCCATCCTCCCACATCCCGATATGACAATGAGCATCCACTATGCCCGGCATCACCCACATACCCTTAGCATCGATAACTTCGGCATCTTTCGGGAGTTCAAGATTTTCTCCTATATCTAGGATCTTCTTTCCTTTAATTAGGATATCGCCCATCTCATATATTCTGTCGTTCATGGTGAGAATCTTACCGTTTCTTATTAGAATCATCTTCTTACCCCCATCTATATATCCCTCATGGAAAGGGAGATTCTGCCCCGTTCTGCATCTACGCTTAGAACCCTTACCTTTACTATATCCCCTACCTGCACTATGTCCATGGGATGCTTTACATAGCTATCGGCCAGCTGGGAAATATGTACCAGCCCATCCTGATGCACCCCTATATCCACAAAAGCCCCAAAGTCCACCACATTTCGGACGGTTCCCGTAAGGATCATATCGGGCTTTAAATCGTTTATATCCATTACATCGCTCCTTAGTATGGGCTGAGGCAGCTCATCCCTTGGGTCCCTTCCCGGTTTCTTCAGTTCCTCTATAATATCGTTTAATGTTGGGATGCCCAACCCTAAGGTGGAGGATAGCTCTTTTACATTCCACTCCTCTATCTCCTTTTGTAACTCTTTTAAATTTTCTTGGGACAAGTCCTCCAATGAGTATCCCTTTAGTTCTAATAGTTTAACCGTTGCCTCATAGGATTCGGGATGAACAGCGGTATTGTCCAATATATTGGCCGCACCGGGTACCCTCAAAAATCCTGCACATTGCTCAAAGGTTTTAGCCCCCAGTTTACTTACCTTTAGGAGCTCCTTGCGAGAAGTAAACCTCCCATTCTCTACCCTATAGGCCACGATGTTCTTGGATACTGTCTTACTTATTCCGGAAACATATTGAAGCAATGATGGTGAGGCGGTATTGAGATCCACCCCCACGCTGTTTACACAGTCTTCCACCACCCCCTGAAGGGTTTCCGCCATCCTCTTTTGGTTGACATCATGTTGATATTGACCTACTCCTATGGCTTTAGGATCAATTTTTACCAGCTCCGCCAGTGGATCCTGGAGCCTTCTGGCAATGGATATTGCACTCCTTAAGGCAACGTCAAATTCAGGAAACTCCTCGCTGCCAAGGGCTGAGGCGGAATAAACCGAGGCTCCTGCTTCGTTGACAATTGTATAATAGACCTGGCTGTCTATTTCCTTTAACAGATCAGCCACCACTATTTCTGTTTCCTTCGATGCCGTACCGTTACCTATAGCTATTATGTTGACATGGTGTTTAACGATTAGATGCCGTAAATATTCCTTGGCCTTGTCTATATCATGATGGGGCAGGGTCATGTATGCAACTCCGGTGTCCAATACCTTACCGGTACCATCTACCACAGCCACCTTGTTTCCGGTCCGATACCCGGGATCCAGACCCATCACTATCCGGTCCTTTATGGGAGACTGCAGAAGGAGGTTCTTTAAGTTTTCACCGAAGACCTTTATGGCCTGTTCCTCGGCAACCTCTGTCAGGTGGCTGCGTATCTCCCGCTCGATGGACGGGGCAATGAGCCGCTTATAGGAATCCGCAATTATCACTTGAATATTGGGAAATACTATACTGTTCTTATTGGTTACTACCCTGCCCTCTATTAGGCTCATCATATCTTGCTCATCTACAACTATTCTTACACTAAGGAAGCCTTCCTTTTCACCACGATTAATGGCCAAGATCCTGTGGGGTACAATCCGCTTCAAGGCTTCACTATATTCATAGTACATCTCATAGACCGATTGCTCCTCAGGATCTCCCCTTACTTCCAGTATGCCGTGGTCAAAGGTGTACTCCCTTATAGCTTTTCTAAGGTCCGCATCATCGGAAAGAATTTCTGCCACGATGTCCATTGCCCCCTCCAGGGCCTCCTCGGCAGTAGTCACCTCTTTCTCCAGATCTATGTAAGAAGCGGATATTTCCATTACATCCCCTTCCATTAACTCCTGTGCCAACAATAAATCCGCCAAGGGTTCAAGCCCCTTTTCCCTGGCTATAGTAGCCCGGGTTCGCCTTTTAGGCCTGTAAGGCCTGTATATATCCTCCAGCTCTGTCATGGTGACAGCCCCGTTTATCCTATCCACCAATTCCTGATTTAACTTACCCTGTTCGTCTATCAGGCGGATAATTTCTTCCCGCCTGGCCTTCATATTCCGTAGATATGTAAGCTGGTCCAAAAGTTCCCGAAGCTTTATATCATCCAATCCTCCGGTAACTTCCTTTCTGTATCTGGCAATAAAGGGAACGGTATTGCCCTCGTCTAATAGAGCAATGGTATCTTCCACTTGTTTTTCCCTCACGCCCAAATTTTTCGCTAATGTCACAATTATATCCTGCATAAATAATTACTCCCAACATAGATGATAACGGTTCTCTATCAGCTGGTCTATCCTTGTCCTATTGGGCTAATATACTATACCCAAAAACTCAGCTACTCAATCTCTGTTGCTTTTTCATAGTCCTTTGCCAATTTGTCCTTCTTGATAGTCAAAAACCCTAGGATTGAGATTATAAGTGCACTTAAGGCATCTACGATGATATCCTTCATGGTATCCCTTAATGCCTCACGGCCTACTAGCAAGGTTCCGTCCTCCAAAGCATATTTTTGCATGTTTAGCGTTAACAGGCCGTCAAAGGTATATTCATAGATTTCCCAAACGCTACCTGCCGCAAGGGCAAAACAAAATGCAAACAAGGCTATAAAAAAAGGGCTTAACTTCAATCTCAGGCGCTTTGAACCGTTTAAGATACTTACCAAACTAAAACCCAGAGCCCCTAACATGGCACCACTAAAAGCATGTAATATGGT
>ERZ773359.1262-NODE-1262-length-35566-cov-10.069725_pt1 | contig 35566 bp, 26 predicted proteins | sample MGYA00374955_ERZ773359 | MGnify/ENA primary metagenome ERZ773359 (study PRJEB29098, sample SAMN04486028) | biogas fermenter metagenome | study: EMG produced TPA metagenomics assembly of the Biogas fermentation microbial communities from Germany - Plant 4 DNA1...
GGATGTTTTTCAAGTAGAGGTTTTATATTCTGTTAACAATGCCAAATCAACGTACCAGGATGATGAAGATTTTGAATGTGCTATAAAATATACAAAACTGGGGATAGCATTAGGATACAAGTTTTAATTATTGATGCGAAACCAGAATTAACAACGGGATTAGATTACCTGGGATAACTTTCCCAGGTTTAAATTTATATTCATTGTCGATGTAGCGCATTAAAAATAAAATGGTTTATAATTGAGTCCCAATTTGAGTCTGTGATATAACTAGCCAAATGTAAGGTGGAAAAACTATTTAATAAAAGATTTATTGAATAGGCCAAGGAGCGTGAAAACATGAAAAACAAACTGGTGGTGACTTTGCTTTTATTAGGTTTGACATTTTTAATTGCCGATGAGGCAGCAGCCTGTGTCGGTGCCAGACCACACGGGATGGGAGGAGCTTTTATTGGTGTGGCCGACGATATTAATGCTGTTTATTGGAATCCAGCGGGACTGGTTCAGCTTGAAGAGTCTGAAATTACCTGGACAAGGACGTTAAACAACCGGGATATTATCAATTACGATGATTTCCTAGCCGTTGGTTCTTATAACGAAGAATGGGGGTTAGCGTATGCCGTTGGCTATATCAATATTGCCGATTACTATCTGGATTATCTAAGCCGCTATGGCTATGCGGGTTACGATTATTTGGTTTATGTAGACAACAAAATACAGTGGTTAATCTTTTCGCTGGCCCAAAAAATCACCCCACAGTTGTCGATCGGCGGAAATATAAGGTATATGTACTTTAGTCTCGGGCTTGAGGATCTTGAGGGCTTTAATGTGATGGCCGATTCAGCAAATTTTTTAAGCTTTGACTTAAGCCTCTTTTATCAGGCTGATGAAAGGTTGGCTTTCGGCTTATTAATCCAAGATATTAACCGTCCGCATTTTATAATAGATGGCGTAAGATGGTCCTATATCCGTAATGTACGCCCTGGGATCTCTATCCGTATTACCGATTCTCTGCTTGTGAGTGCTTCCATCTATGACTTACTAGAAGAGGTACCGATGGATGACCGGTTCAGGATTGGTTTTGAGCAGAAGATTGACAAACTTGCGGTGAGAGCAGGGTTAGAGAACGGAAATATGACTTTCGGTTTAGGGATAAATGAAAAACATTTTGCTTTAGATTATGTACTTTTAGGGGATGATCTGGCGGATACACATATGTTAGGACTTACCTATAGGTTTTAAGAAAAAACAGATAATTAATCCTTTTAAGCTTGCTTATGTGCGGGAAACATTAATCTTCTCCGTCGCGTGAAGGGTTTGGAGATCAACTTTGCTAATGTTTTAAGCAGTGCTTTGACTACGTTATAGACTGCCCATGCGACCACTAATCCGCAGGCCCCGTAGATTAGCCCCTCTGTTGTTGTGGGGATCCCCGGCGTAAAAATAGACCAGGTTTCCTTGACGATTTCGAGGTCATATTCCTGCAGGAAAACCCACCACCGGGAATAAACCGAGGCGTTATTAAGGGCAAGAAAGGAGTTTTCCAAGGCCTTTATTCTGTCGACCAATGCAACGATGAGCTGGCCGGAAGAGGTGAAGATTTCGTTGCCCGATTGGAGGTGGGTGGCGATGTATTCCTCGAGGGTCATGTTGAAATATTCGGCGGTTAATTCGTAGCGGACGAGCATAAACTGGGCTTCGGCTAGATGACCGCCTAATCTTTGCAGATACTGCGCAAAAAATTGGGGAAATTGCGCAAAACCAACGACGCCGAGCACGGCGATGACCCGATCGACTAAGCCGTTGAGAAAGCGGAACGGATATTTCAAAAGTTTACGCATAAAAAACACATCCTTCGGCGGTTAGGTGCCGGTTGTGATCTTTTTGCACAAGCTAAGAAGAATTCCCTAAAATAAGTTTTCTCCGAAAATGCGTAAAATCCTTTATCGTAAAACGAAACGACGCTTCAGCGTCGTTTTTCCTTTTCTAGCCTAATTGGTTTGGTCTCCCTATCTGTCAATAACCAACCCGACTAATTGATTTTATTTGAAAGATTATCAATGTAGTGGTCATGCCCCTTAGTAACTAGCGTAGGTGATACTTTGAAAATTTTTATCCCTCTGGATTAACAAGGGTATCAAGGGAAGAAGCCATCTGTTCCAATGCTTTACTTTGTTCCACAATTTTATCCACGTTTTGAGTTTGATTTTGCGTAGTGGCCGAGATCTCTTCCGTGCCGGCCGAAGTTTCCTCGGCGATGGCGGCTAAATTATTAGTTCCGGCCATAATGGTATTACTAATTTGAGTTAATTTTTCCATGGCGTTATAAATTTCTTTAATTAGTGCGGAGTTTTGGCGGATGTTCGTCATCATGTTCGTGATTTCGGTTGTGACCGTATTGGAGTCTGCGGCGTTCTGTTCGACAATGGCCAGACTCAAATCAATCGCTTCGATAACATTTTCTAAATCAAGAAGCGTGGTGCCGATAATATTTTTAATTTCTTCCGTACCCTGGGCCGACTGGACCGATAGTTTACTGATTTCAGTGGCGACAACGGCAAAGCCTCTACCCGCTTGGCCGGCGCGGGCCGCTTCAATATTGGCATTTAGGGACAAAAGGTTGGTTTTTTCCGCGATCCCATTCATAAAAGCAACGATATCATTGATCTTTAACGAACTATCCTTCAAACGTGCAGTCGCTTTGGCCACTTCATTGATTTGGGTACTGACATTTTTCATCCGATCGATGGTGGAATACATGAGGGAAGAGCCATGCTGGAATACTTCTTCGGTTTGCTGGAAATCACTGGTCAACTGGTCAGACATCTTTCGGATGCGATCAGCAATTGCGTTAATCTCCGTAACCGTACTGGCGACTTTGGTTACCTCTACGGTTTCCACATCCACCATCTGGGTCATTTGTTCCATAGCGGAAGCGGTTTCGTGGAAGGCCGTCAAAAGATTACTTGCGCCCGTTGCCAACTCTTGGCTGGTCCTATGGAGGCGGGCGGATGTAAGCGCAATTTGGTTTTGAATTTTCAGGAGATCTTCGTTGATTATCCGTTCATCCTCTTCCCGCTGTTTAAGGTTGTCCAGTAATTGCCGGGCTTTTCGCGCAATGGTATGGATGGCCAAAGCGTAAAGAAGATAAATAAATCCGGCGTAGATATACATGGCAGGCTGGTGAAGAGCAAAGATTTGCTCCGGGAAGAAGGACATCATAATTGCATGGCTGAAAATTGTGCCAATGAATGCGATTGAAATTACATCTGGTTGAAGATAGATTAGACAATAGGCGAGGATTGAAAAGAAATAAAAAGGAACTGACCGGTTGCCTTCCCCCATGGTTATCGTCATCAGAAAGCCAAAAGCATTTAAGAAGATAGCTGTAACATATTTTGTGTATTTGCTGGTTTGCTTATTTTTTCCGAAGTAAATAAAGAAGAGACCTGTGATCAAGCTAATGACCGCTAGGATAATGCGCCATCGCCAAGGAACATTCTGGAGCACAAAAAAAACAGGGATGGCTAAAAACGCAAAGATTGAGAGGAGCGTACTGCAGACCCTATTGGCCCATTTTTCATGTTCTCGTAATAAATTGACTGGTACCAAGCTGTCACCTCCGGATTGGCTAGTGGAAGTAAAGACTTCCCGTGTTCCCAACGCTCAAGTCTTGGGTAGTGCGATCGGGATGAAAGTGGTGGAAGATGTTCCATACATTACAGGGCTAGACCAGTTTTTAGGGGGCGAAATAACCACTGCAACGCGGGATTACTTAAAGGATATGGGGGCGGCAAGTGCTTCCAACGGCGCCGTCGGCCTCTATCATGTGGAGAATTTAACGCCCGAAGCCGTCGAACAGGGAAGAGATCTGCTTACCGAAAACTACCAAACTTATACTATTGATGATGCCGAGATCGAACGGGTGATCCGTTCCTATCCTGTAATGTGGAGAAAGGCGGAAGCTAAACCAAGGCTCTGCTTTATTGGCTGTCCCCATCTTTCCCTTCAGCAGCTAGAAAGCTGGTCCGATGCGATCGTGGGGGCCTTGTCTAAAAGAGGTCGGACCAAAGTAGCGATTCCGACGATCCTTTGCGCGGCCCCGGATGTTATAGAAGCGTTCGCTAAAGACCGGGCTAGATATGAACAATTACAAGCTACCGGCGCACGTCTTACCTCAATCTGTGCTTTGATGTACATGAATAATCCCTTATGTGCGAAAAAGCCGGTGATTACGAACTCGAATAAACTGCGAACATATACGACGGCCAAGTTTATGCTGGATGATGAGATCCTGGAGCAGATTGTAAACGGCTAAAATGGCTGAAGGAAGGTTGGAACTGCAACTTTGTGGTAAGGATTGTTCAGTTAAAGGGGGATGAAAGATGAATAAAGTATTTAAGGGACGGGTTGTGTTGCCAGGTAACACAACAGGTGAAGCCGTGGTTTCCCGCCAAGGGTTGAATATATTGGCTAGTTACCAAAAGAGTGCTTTGAAAAAGGCCAAACGGGTGATTTGTGCCGACCAGAATAACCCGGATCTTTACAAAAAGGACCTTACGGGTAAAATTATCTGTCTCCCACAGACCATTGGGTCAACCACTGGGGGAATGGTTCTAGAAACAGTAATCCAGATGGGACTGGGGCCAAAAGCGATGCTCTTTGCGGAACATGTTGACTCATTGGCGGCGGCGGGGCTGATCTTAAGTGATGTCTGGCTGAAAAACCGGGTAATTACCATCGATCAACTGGGCCCCGAATTTTTGAATGCGGTTCAAGACGGTCAAACCATTGAGATTAAGGAGGATGGAACGGTTCTGATCTGTAGTTAGGAGCAATTGCAGGATAATTATCGTGGTAGTGAACATTTCTAGATAAGAAACGTGGAAGAAAGGAGTATGAAAATGAGTTACCAGAAGATTTTTGAGCCGGGGACAATCGGTAAGTGTAAGCTGAAAAACCGCATTATCATGGCGCCAATGGGTAATATCAATATGGCTGATCCCATCGGGCGTCCGCTGGCGAAGATGATTGACTATTTTGTGGAACGGGCCAAAGGCGGAACCGGACTTTTGATCACCGGTTTGATTCCGGTTTCCTACGGGATCGACCCGACGGTTTCGGAGGATAATGATACTACTTATTTCCCGCGGATTGACGGATCCTCCCGGACACGACTGGCTGGTTGGCGTGACTTAGCAGCGGGTGTTCATTCTTATAATGCCAAGATCTTTATCCAGTTAACGGCTGGGCTGGGCCGGGTCGGTTCACCGGAGCCTTTTCTCAAGGGGAAAATCTTGAAATCCGCTTCGTTGAATAAAAATTTTTACGTTCCACAACTTCCCCATTTTCCGCTGAGCGACCGAAAAATCCGGAAGATGGTGAAGAGTTTCGGACAATGTGCGATTAATGCTAAGGTCTCCGGGTTTGATGGGGTCCAACTCCATGGCCATGAGGGTTATTTTATGGACCAATTGACTTCGGCCCCTTGGAACCGGAGAAAATTGGGGCGTTATCGCAATAAGTTTCAGTTTGCCATCGATGTAGTTCGGGAGATCAAAAAAACCTGTGGCGAGGATTTCCCCATTATCTACCGGGTCGATCTGACCCAGGGGCTCCGTGAGTCCTACGGCGAGGAGATCTTTAAACGGCGGTTCCGGGGCGCAGAAAGAACCATCGAAGAAGGGTTGGAATTCTGTAAAGCCTTGGCGGAAGCCGGTGTTGATGCTTTTGATGTGGATAAGGGCTGTTATGATAACTGGTTCTGGCCCCACCCCCCAGGGTATTTTGATGATATTCCTTATGTGGAAGAGATGGCCGGCCGGTTGAAAGATTACTTCCGGAAGAATAAGATTAACGCTCAGGTTATTGCCGTTGGTAAATTGGGCGACCCGGATAAAGCGGAGGAAGTTCTGGCTAAAGGTTGGGCCGATTTCTTCATGCTCGGCCGTCCGCTCCTGGCTGATCCTTACTGGCCCCAGAAGGTCCGGGAAAACCGGGTGCAGGAGATTGTCCATTGCATCGGTGACCAGGAAGGCTGTATCCAATCCTTCATCATGGGTGGGCACCCGTGTTGTACGGTAAATCCCTATACCGGCTTTGAAGATACCAAACGGTTGACCAAAGCGGAGAAAAGCAAAAAGGTGGCGATTATTGGTGCCGGTCCCGGGGGCTGTGAGGCCGCTAGAACAGCATGGGCCCGGGGACACCAGGTTACGCTCTTTGAAAAGACCGACCGTGTTGGCGGGCAATTGGCGGCTGGGAGCAAGATGAAGATCAAACATGACGTTGCCCGCTACCTCCGCAATCTTCAGCACCAAATGGATCTACTTAGCCAGGAAGGGATGGAGATTAAATATCAGACTACGGTGGACGGAGAAGAATTAAAAGGAAAGTACGATGTGATCATCTGTGCCAATGGTTTAAAACCTACTCGTCCGCAGATCGAAGGGCAAGACCAGATTCCATCCAGCGAAGCCCGGGAATTTCTCATGCAAGGAATGCAATTACCCGCGGATGCCAAGAAAGTTACGGTCATCGGTGGCGGTGTTGTTGGGTGTGAAGTCGCCTACTCCCTCGCCTACGAAAAGGGAGTGGAGGTTACCGTTGTTGAGATGCTCCCCAACTTAATGACCGGTGTGGTTCATGCCAACCGCAGCATGTTATTATGGATGATGATGGGGAAAGGTTCTCCTTCGGGGCGGCCGGAGGACGGTTTGGCAAAACCGGTTCAAGCCTTTACCTCTTCCAAGGTCGTCCGGATGCAGCCCGGAAAAGTTGTGATCATGGCCAACCGTAAGCGGAAAGATCCTTACACCCCTTGGCAAACCCTGATTCCGGATAACATTCACAATCCCTTTGACCGGCCGTTAAATCCAGAGAATGTCGAAGAGATCACAATTGATACGGATTATGTGATCTACGCCACCGGTGGCGAGGCCGACGACCACCTTTATTACGAGCTTTTAAGGGAAAAAGCAGCTCCGGAGATCTACTGTATCGGTGACGCCCGGGAGACGGGACGGGCCTGGGAAGCGATTACCTCCGCCAACGAAGTGGCACGTTCCATTTAGTTAAAACACAGTTTACTTGAATGTTTCCTTCACTGGAACAATATTTATCCCTTTTCGGAAAAAAGAGGGAGGCCACTACGAATGGCCTCCTTTTTCTCTTTACTCTTCCCCTTCGACTACACCGTTTTCCTCATCGTACGCCAAACCAAATTGGTCGGCAATGACATCTAAACAATCAGCGATCACGGCACAGATACAATTGCAATCGACAAAAATAAACTTCTTGTCAAGTGTGGCAACAAGGACCCCATCGAGTACAGCAACGACCTTGACCCATTCCCGATCGCCCGATTCCAAGAGCAGAAGAACCCTTTCCCCTTTTAGTCTTTTCAACACATCGCAGAGGTTATCAATGCGCGGCCTAGATATGGTTATTACCCCCTTTCCGTTTCTGTAATCATCCTATGATGACATTGAACGGTAGTTGCTACTTCAAATGTAATAAAAAATAAGCAGTTGGAATGGGGGTAAGCAACTAAGCAAAAAATCACATAAAATCATCCTCTTTTGCTGGTGCGGTTGTAAAAAACGAGCTTATGGATAAGCACATTTATCGAGAAAAAACATAAGCTAAGTCTGGAAAGCGCGATGTAAAAAGGGGAGAACAATGTGAGTTACTATAGAGACCATGGGGGAGGACCTGAGGCCCAAACCCATGTCCACGAAGTTTTAGGGAGTACCCGTCTTGCTGGACGGCACGAACATGACCACCGGTTCGCAATCGTATCAGGGGAAATAATCCCCATCGGTATGGGCGATCATGTTCATGAAGTGAAGTTCCGCACCGATTTCTTCGCTGAGCACTACCATGAGTTTTGTGGTCGCACATCGGGGGCAATTCCCGTTGGTGACCGGCATGTTCACTTTTTAATGGCGGTTACCACTCTGGACGATGGCCATCGGCACGAGTTTCGGGTGGCGACCCTCATAGAAGATCCAACTGGGGGGTAAGCCTTTTCTGATCTTGGAATAGTAAGGTTTAGGCATCGGGAGCACAGCGCTCTGCGGATGCTTTTTTTATTGATGATTCTGTATTCAAAGGCGGGAGTTCTAATCAGAATAAGCGAAACAACTAAAAAAGATAGTTGCTGTTAACGGCAGGTAATATCCGGTTGTTAGCGAATATATAATCTGTTTGTAACATCCTTCTCCTGATCGGATTGAGGGGTGTGCCTCCAGGAAGAAGAATAGAGCAAAAAGGGGGATTGAAAGTGCGTTATGGTTATTTTGATGATGAAAAACGGGAGTATATTTTTTTGAACCCGGTGACACCGATGTCATGGGTGAATTACCTGGGAACAGCCGATTATTGTGGGATCATTTCCAACAACGCTGCTGGTTATGCCTTTTATAAATCGGCGAAGCTCGGTCGACATTTGCGGTTACGTTTCAACAGCATCCCTATGGACCGCCCGGGTCGGTACGTTTATATCCGCGACAATGCCGACGGTGATTACTGGTCGGCTTCCTGGCAACCGGTGGGGAAGCCCTTGTCGGAATACAAAAATGTCTGCCGTCACGGCTTGGGTTACACTGTTTTTGAGAGTGAGTACAAAGGAATTACAACGAATTACCGGGTTTTTGTCCCGGTGGACCGTCCGATTGAGCTCTGGGAAGTGGAAGTGACCAACACGAGTGATAAGGAACGGGATCTGTCCCTATTTACCTATGCCGAATGGTGTTTCTGGCATATGGACCAGGACCTCTCCAACTTCCAATATATCCTCTATACCTGCCGGATGGGGTATGTGGAGGAAGGAATCATCGATTACTCGATCCGCCTGTGGCCGAACCGCCGTCCGCAAGCGTTTATGGCTTCGGTTCTTCCGGTAGTGAGCTTTGATACCGACCGGGAAACCTTCATTGGCCTCTACCGGCACGAAGGGAACCCGGAAGCTGTAGAAAAGGGCATCTGCAACAATACCCTGGCCCAAGGTGGTAACCCCTGTGCGGCGTTGCAGAACCGCATCACCCTCAAACCGGGCGAAAAGAAATACGCCCTGTTTATCCTGGGGATTGGTGATGCAGCCACCTATGGGGCGGAATGCCGCCGCCTTTATGCCCAAAGGGAACAGGTCGAAGCGGAATTTCAAAAAATGCAGGACTACTGGGAGCAGCGTCTCTCCCAATTTACCTGTTCAACGCCGTCGGCCGAACTGAATACCATGGCGAATATTTGGAACCAGTACCAATGCCATACTACTTTTAACTGGTCCCGTTCCGCCTCATTCAATGAAGCGGGCGGTCGGGACGGCCTGGGTTACCGGGATACCAACCAGGATACTTTAGGTGTGGTCCACGCCATTCCTGATTTGGTCCGGGATAAATTGATCGACTTATTAAAAGGGCAACTTTCGTCCGGGGCGGCTATGCATAGTGTTCAACCGTTAACCTGGGAACAAGGGCCGCATAATATTCCGGAAGAAGGCCGGATCTTCTCCGATGATCACCTCTGGCTTCTCCTCTCCATCCCGGCTTATCTGAAGGAAACGGGGGACTTTACCTTCCTGGACCTGAGGGTACCATACGCGGATCAAGGGACGGCCAGTGTCTATAACCATCTGAAACAGGCTTTAGAGTTTTCCTGGACGAAAAGAGGTCCCCATGGTCTTTTACTCGGTTTGGCGGCGGATTGGAACGATTGTCTGAACCTGAAAGGAAAAGGGGAAAGTATCTGGAGTACCTTCTTGTACTGTTTGGCTCTGGATGAATTTATTGCTTTAGCTTCCTATTTGGGAAGGGCAGCGGATGCGGATCATTTCCGTAATTACCGGCAGGCCATCCAGGAGAGTATTGACCAGTATGCTTGGGATGGCAAGTGGTTCCTCCGTGGGTATCTGGATAGCGGCAAGAAACTGGGTGGTAAGGAAAGCGAGCAAACAAAGATCTTTCTCAACAGTCAGACCTGGGCGGTTATGGCGTGGGTTGCGGAGAAAGACCGGCTGAAACAAGCGATGGATAGTGTGAATGAACTTTTGGCGACGGAGCACGGGATAATTAAAAACTACCCAGCATACCGGGAACATATCCTGGAAGTGGGCGCGATTACCGATTTCCCGCCCGGTCTCAAAGAGAATGCGGCCATCTTTTGTCATACCAACACCTGGGCGGTGATTGCCGAAGCGATGCTTGGCCGGGGTGACCGGGCTTTCGCCTACTATCGTTCCTTCTTACCTGCGGCCAAAAACGACATGGCGGATGTTTACACCATGGAGCCCTATGTTTATGCCCAATTTATTACTGGGAAAGAACATCCGGATCATTTTGGCCGGGCTCGTAACTCTTGGCTGACGGGGACGGCGGCTTGGAGCTTTGTGGCGGTCAGCCAATACATCCTGGGGATCCGGCCGGTATACGACGGTTTGGTGATCGATCCGGTTATCCCGCAGGATTGGTCTGGCTTCGAAGTGACACGCCGTTTTCGTGGGAAAAACTTTACGATCAAAGTGACAAACCCCCACCGGGTTAACTGCGGAGTGGCGGAATTAAAACTGAACGGTGAAATCCTGACCGGAAACCGGATTCCCCTTGCCCAAATGCAAGACGACAATCTAGTTGAAGTGGTGCTGGGATAAGAGATAAGGCAGTGAACGACGAGAAAGACCGGCCGTTAATCCGGCCGGTCAAAAACCTGGGTGTTCTTAATTTTAACCAATAATTGGGCTACTTTTTGTTCGTCCTTTTGGATATCATGAGGGTCCACCCAGTTTAAATAGCGGGTAAGCAGATGATCGATATAGACCATTTGCATTACGGGATCTTTTGGATCAATCCCCGAAAAACCGTGGAAAAAGTCCAACGGTAAGCATAAGGATAAAACAGCGGAGACAATTTGCAGCAGGGAGAGCCGAATTTCCCTTTCCGTTAAAGCCGCGTTTTCCTTTTGGATCCGCCGGGCTACGGTCTCGAGGAACTGCTCAAATTGCCGGAGAAAAGAGCGACCATATTTCTGGAAAACAGCGGGGACCAAAAAATAAGTCCTTACCATATTGGGATAATTAACAAACCCTTGTAACAAAAAGGCCAAAAAGACTTTGAGTAGACAGTAAGCATTCAAATCATGATCTTTTAAGATTTCTTTGAGGTCGACAAAAAAGTGGCTTAGGGTAAAAGTAAAAGTTTCTTCCAATAGATTATCCTTCGAACCAAAGTAGTAATTAATAGCGGCGTTGTTAACACCGGCGGCCAGCGCGACATTTCGGGTAGTGACGGCATTATAGCCGTCTTTTTCTATACATTCGATTGTTGCCAGAATAATCCTGGTCTTGACGGCAGTACGATCCTGAACCATACTTGTCACCCTCATAAAACATCTGCTTTAAGCAGATTTATTTACTCCTACTTTATCCCAGAAGGATTATTCAGTCAAGAACCCAAGCCATAATCGGCATACTTAACTCCGCACATTTTTTCTGATAAACCCCATAAGCGCTGCCGGGCGTCGAACCGATTAACATACCGGCTGGGTGGAGTGGGCTTGCAGTCTTTCCAATAGATGGCGTCCGTTTTTTGCACTGCCGGATCGCTCGCTAAAAAGATACTGGTTGCGGCGGCGTCTTCGGGACGGCGTCCTTTGCGTCGGCGCTTTCCCCAAACCCAGTGGGCTAGACCGGTTGTATTTTTGAAGCCGATTTCCGTATTAACAAGACCCGGATCGGCGGCGTAAGCCCGGAGGGTGGAGTTGGTGACGAAGCGACGATTAAGTTCGGCAATGAAGAGGAGATTTGCCAACTTTGACTGTTTATAAGCCCATAAGCCATTATAATGTTTCCGAAGTTGTAGGTCTTTCCAGTAAAGTATAGTGCCGTAATGGGAACCGGAACTGACAGAAATAACCCGTCCGTTTGGTGCGGCCATCAATAAGGGTAGTAATTGGTGGGTGAGGAGAAAAGGGGCCAGGTGATTCACGGCAAACTGGAGCTCAAAACCTTCGTCGGTTGTCATAAACCAACTGCAATAGGTACCGGCGTTATTAATCAAGACATCTAATACTCCGTTCCTTTCCGCCCTGACTTTTTTAGTGATCTTTATTGCTAACTCTCGGATCTGTTTTTGGGAAGCAAGGTCCGCCTGGAAGAAAGTGATTGCGGTCTTTGGGGCGGTGGTTTTAATCAAAGCCTCTGCTTCCGTGCATTTTGCTTTTGACCGACCAACCCCGATTACGTAGGCACCTTTTTGGACAAGACCTAAAGCAGTGGCTAAACCAATTCCCGAGGTTGCCCCGGTCACGACCACTGTTTTTCCACCCATTAATTGTTCTTCCATCTTTAAGCCTCCTGATGGTAAATATTCTCTCCTGTCTACTGTAACACGACACCGCCTAAAAGTCAAACATTTGCTTAATACAAGAATTTAAAGCAATTGCTTGACATGTTAATTTATCTAAGCTATTATTAGTTCTAGGAAAAATTCCTTATTTGGGCGGCGTCTAATTGGTTGCAGTTTATAGAAAAATAGTTAAGCAATTACGAAGGAGAATCAAGAAGTGGGGGATGAACTTAATGGGTAGTTACGTGTGTATTACCGGAGCCACTGGTGGATTGGGCAGGGCGTTTGCGGTTGAGTGCGCGCTTCGGGGGTGGGATTTGGTTTTAACCGACTTATCGGTGGAGGCTTTAGCGAATTTAGCGACCGCTTTATCGGTGACGTATGAGGTGAAGGTCCGGTATTATCCATGTGATTTAACGGATAACGCCTCCCGCAAAGCGATGTTTGAGGCGTTTCGGCAGAGTAATTTAACCTTTTGGAGTTTAATCAATGTCGCCGGAGTGGATTATGAAGGTCCCTTTACCGAACGGACCCTGGAACAGATCCGCGAGGTTATCCGGTTGAACATCGAGGCCAATTTGGAAATGACCCGGACCATCCTGGACTTACGCGATGAATCAAAAGAATTTCGTCTGATCAACGTCTCCAGTCTGGCCTCGTTCTATCCGATGCCGGTGAAGGCGATCTACGCCGCTTCGAAACGTTTTCTCTTGGATTTTTCCTTGGCTTTACGGGAAGAACTGCGGCCCCGGGGCGGGACGGTAACCACCCTTTGTCCAGCGGGGATGCCAACAACGGCGGGCGCAATCTGTCGTATTAATGCCCAGGGTTTGATGGGACGGATCACCACAAAAAACGTGGGTTATGTGGCGGCGCGGACCTTGGATCATGCGCTAAAAGGGCACAGTATTTACATACCTGGACTGGTCAATCGTATCCTGCGGATGATGGGGGGACTGATTCCGCCGACCTTAGTGGCGCATCTGATCGGTCACCGTTGGGGTGGTGCTTACCAACGGGTGATGAAAACTGCAAACATTCCATGAAAGCCATTCTTAATTAGGATTCGCTCCCTTTTACCCGACGTTCATAGTAATTAATTTGAAATGAGAAATTTCGGGGCGTTTAAAAGGTAGAACCGCCAGTAATAAAGAAGATAATAAATTACAAACCAACAAGGGACAAAATATGTAACTATCTTAAGGAAAATTCCGTCTAATGGTTTGTAAGGCATAATAATTAAAATTGGTCACGGTCTGGGGAGGCGAAGGGATGAACTGGTTGATGCTCTTGATGAGCACCTTGATCTTGGCGATGTTGATCTTTACGTTGGTGATGCGTTATTTTATCCATCTGGAAAGGATGGCCCTGATTAAACAGGGAGTAATCCCGCCTTCGCTGGTCAATCCGATCCTAAAGCGGGGTTCCTTTGGTCTTCTCTTGGCGGGCTTAATAACCACTTTAACCGGTGTTGGTGTACTGGCCGGCCTATACATTGGTTTGGGAAAAGGCTTCTGGTTAATCGGGGGGTTTGTCCCGATTGGGGTCGGGAGCGCTTTGGTTCTTGGATATTTTTTGGGTGGTGGGCAGAACAGCCGAACTAGGTCTAAACCCCAGCAACAAAGTGATTCGGAAAAGGGTACCGAAAAGCACCCTTCGGACGCTGTGGTACAGGCGAATGTACATAAGTAAGGAGGCTCCAACAAGAGCCTCCTTACTTTTCTATCTGGCGCTTACCTACATGCTGAGCTTGGTGGAACACAGATGACTTGGCCGGGATTGATCTGATTAGGGTTGGGAATCTGTGGATTGAAGCGAATTAGGCAATTTAAGGGAATACCGAAGCGGTTGGCGATATTGAACATGGTATCGCCAGCACGCACCGTGTACTGGAATCCTCCGGGCGGACATTGCGGTTGGGGTCCCCCGACACAAGCGGACGCTGGTGGGACACATAAGACCTGGCCGGGGAAGATCAGATTCGGGTTCGGGATCTGTGGGTTGAACCGGATTAGACAATCTAAAGGAATGCCGAAGCGGTTCGCAATATTGAACATGGTGTCACCGGCCCGGACGGTGTACAAGATTCCCCCTGGTGGACAGGGTACCGGCGTTGGCACACAAGCGGACGCTGGTGGTATGCATAAGACCTGACCAGGGAAGATTTGGTCCCCGACCACTTGCGGATTAAAGCGGCGTAGGCATTCGACAGAAATCCCGAAGCGGTTGGCGATACTGAACATGGTATCACCGGCGCGAACGGTATATAAGATTCCTCCCGGTGGACATTGCGGTTGTGGAACACAAGCGCTGGCCGGCGGGATACACAGGACCTGACCAGGGAAGATTTGGTCTCCGACCACCTGTGGATTAAAGCGGCGTAGGCATTCGACGGAAATCCCGAAGCGGTTGGCGATACTGAACATGGTATCACCGGCGCGAACGGTATATAAGATTCCTCCCGGTGGACATTGCGGTTGTGGAACACAAGCGCTGGCCGGCGGGATACACAGGACCTGACCAGGGAAGATTTGGTCTCCGACCACCTGTGGATTAAAGCGACGTAAGCAATCTAAGGGAATCCCGAAGCGGTTAGCGATGCTAAAGAGGGAGTCTCCAGCCTGAACCGTGTATAAGATCCCTCCCGGCGGACATTGTTGCGGGGGTGGCGTCGCACAAGCGGATGCGGGCGGGACGCATAAGACCTGTCCGGGGAAGATTTGGTCCCCAACTACCTGCGGATTAAAGCGGCGTAGGCATTCGACGGAAATGCCGAAGCGGTTGGCGATGCTAAAGAGGGAGTCTCCGGCGCGCACCGTATAAAGGATACCCCCCGGCGGACAAGTAGGTTGAAGCGTTTCAGGGGTTTGGGTAGTTTCAACAATGTTTTGATCCTTCGCGGACATTTAGGCACCTCCTCATGGAATGAGTACTGATCAATCCTGATATTAAGGTATTCGTCGGGCCGAAGGGAGGCACCAAGATTTCGGCATAAAACTTTATTCCATAGGAATAAACGTATTTGTACCGAAGTTATTTGTGCGTGGAAGGAGGATCCCTGGCGTCCAATTAAGAATAAGCTTTTGAAGAAATTTGCCCATATGCAACTACTTGCGGAGGAGGGTTTTGCTTGGCGCAAATTAAAGCAGTCGTTTTTGATTACGGTAGTGTGATCTCAACGGAACAGGTGCGGTCGGAAGTAGAAGCAATGTTAGATCTAATTCAAGTGGAGGAGAGCCAGTTTTACCACTGGTATTACCATTACCGACCCAGTTATGATCTGGGTAGTACGGGTGAGGAATATTGGCAGAAGGTTTTGACCGCCTGTGGGGTAGAGTATACTCCGGAATTGGCAGCCAAACTAATAACCCATGATGTCAAGAGTTGGACGCAGTTAAACCCAGCTGTTCTGGAGTGGGCGGCTGCGTTAAAAGACGACGGCTATCAGTTGGGAATTATCTCGAATATGGTTAGGGAAGTTTTGGACTTTATGCAAGCCAATTTCGATTGGTTAGAGCAGGATCTCTTTAATAGTCAAATCTATTCTTGTCATTGGCGGGTAACCAAGCCGGATCCACGGATCTACCGGATCAGCCTCAAGCAGTTGGGACTCGAACCGGAGGACTGTTTGTTCATTGATGATCTGGAAGTTAATATTGAGGCGGCCCAAAAACTAGGATTTGCCGTTTTTCATTACCAAGGGCCGGCTGCTTTAGAAAATCTCCAATCATATTTTGCTTCACGTACAGATTGATCAGAAAAGACCGGGCTAGATCCGGTCTTTTCCTTTGGTTATTTTTGTTTGGATTTTCCACCGATCAGTCGGGAATGCAGACTTGTTGTCCGACCTGTAATTGGTTGGGGTTGATGCCGGGGTTCGCCGCCGTAATCGCGGCTACCGTGGTTCCAAAACGTTGGGCGAGACTAAAGAGGGTATCTCCCGATTGAATAATGTAAATAAAGCCGGAGCAGGTTCCTGGGCTTGGGGTTGGTGCCGGTGCGGGAATGCAAATTTGTTGCCCCACTTGTAAATTATTCGGGTTAACGCCAGGGTTGGCGGAGGTTAAAGCCTGTACTGTTACGCCAAAACGGGAAGCGAGGGAAAAGAAAGTATCTCCGGCGCGGATTGTGTAGAGAAAACCGCCAGGACATGCGCCGGGCGCAGGGGCGCGGGCTGGAACACATATTTGTTGTCCAATCTGGAGACGGTTGGGATCAACCCCAGGGTTGGCCGCTTGGAGGGCGGCCACGGTGGTTCCAAAGCGTCGGGCGATACTGAAGAAGGTATCACCAGCTCTGACCGTATAAGTAAAACCACCGGGGCAAGGGCCGGGGCCGGGAGCCACCGGGATGCAGATCATCCGTCCGACCTGTAAAGAGTTGGGATCAATTCCGGGGTTGGCGTTGATGATTGCTTGAACAGTGGTGTTAAACCGCTGGGCCAGGGCAAAAAGGGTGTCACCGGGAACAATGGTGTAAATGGTGCCGCCAGGACAGGAGATCTGGCTGATGACCATATTCTGTTCATTCATGCCCATCTTTGATTCCTCCATTAGTAATATACTACAAACTATGCGGCAGGCGGGTAAATGGTAAGGGGTCAAAGTAATTACTTATTAGGCTTAAAACCGAAATACGGAAAGGAAAAAAGGAGCGGTTGCCGAAATAATTATTGAACAATTCAAAAATTACAAATAAACCCATTTCCTGCCTGGTTGTGGGTTAAAACCGGTGGCCAGCGGGAAGGGGAAATAAATAAAAGGAGGCGGGAATGATGGTTAGCGCGGAACAAATTGTCGAGATTACTCTGGAGGAGCTACCCCACCTGGAGGTTGAAGAAATCCCCCCGGTGGTTACGGCGGAGGAATACGAGAGCCGGATCGAAAAGGCACGCCAGAAAATGGAGGCACAGAATCTAACCCATTTGGTCGTGTATGCGGACCGGGAGTATTTTGCCAACATTGAGTTCTTTACCGGGTATGATCCCCGTTTTGAGGAAGCTTTATTGGTCATTGGCCTGGAAGGCGATCCTACTTTAGTGGTGGGAAATGAAGGTATGGACTATGCAGCGGCTTGTACGGTTCGTTTAAATAAAGTCTTATGCCAAGATTTTAGCCTCCAGGGCCAGCCCCGGAACGAAGGACAACCATTAACGGTGATTTTTCCGCAGATCGGGATTGGCAAAGCTAGTCGGATTGGCGTCGTTGGGATGAAATATTATTTTGAAGATAAAGAGGAAGACCCTTACCGTCTTGATATTCCCGCCTACATGGTTGATCTGCTCCGCTCATTGGCGGGCAAGGAAAAGGTGGTTAATGCAACAGCGATCATGAAGCATCCGGAGGAAGGCCTCCGGGCGGTGGGGTTGTCCAGTACCGAATTGGCGCTGGCCGAGATTGCTTCTACGGAAGCGTCTTTAGGGTTGGCCAACTTCTTAAACAACCTTCGGCTGGGAATGACCGAGATGGAAGCCTCTAAGCTTTTGCAACTGGATGGTAGTCCTTTACCGGTTCACCCCAATATTAACTTCGGTCGGCAGCATGTCATGATGGGGGTGGCGAGTCCCACCTATACGAAGCGGGCTGAATTGGGCGAGGTCATGAATGTCAGTAACAACCGGCGGCGGGCTTTGGTGGCCCGGATCGGGGTGATTGCACGGGGGCCGGAAGATTTAAAACCAGAGATGAAGACGATCGTTGATGACTTTTATAAACCGTATTTTACCGCGATGGTCAATTGGTATGAGACGGTTGGGCTTGGTGTGACCGGTGGTGAAGTTTACGACCGGACGATGTCGATTATCGGTACGAAGGAGTTTGGGGTCGGACTTAACCCTGGGCATTTGATCCACACCGATGAATGGGTGAACACTCCGTTTTTCAAAGGTTCCCCTTACCAGTTAAAGTCCGGGATGCTTATCCAATGTGATACGATTGCGATGCCTGGAGGTAAATTTGTTGGCGCCCATGTGGAAGATGGGATTGCCCTCGCTGATGCCGCGTTACGGGCCGAGCTCAAAGCCAAGTACCCCAAGAGTTGGGAACGGATCATGTTCCGTCGTAAATTCATGCAAGAAACCCTGGGGGTCAACCTTCGTGAGGAGGTGCTCCCCCTCTCCAACCTCCAGTTTACGCTTCATCCTTATATGTTAAACCCCAAAGTTATTCTCGCGGTTAAACGCTAAGCAATTCATTGCCAACTTTTGCTTGAAGACGAAAAAGAAGCTCCTACTGTGGTGGGAGCTTCTTGCTATCAATACGGGGCTTAGACCTTTTCGGAACTGGATATACTGGAAAGAGTGGCTGTGTTGAAATTTAGTGAAGAAGAAAAAGGGGGCAGAGAGGATCAACGCTGACCGGATTGATGAGCATTACTATTACGCCGGTGATGATTTAGGTGCGGTGTACACTCCGACGCAGACGGTCTTTACGGTCTGGGCCCCAACCGCCCGGGAAGTTCGTCTGTGTACTTATCCCCAAGGACGGGGCGGGGTCAAAACCGTCTATCCTATGGCTCGAGAAAAGGGTGGGATCTGGCGCGGGCAGGTGGACGGCGATTGTCATGGGCTCTATTATACCTATGCGGTTACCCATGAGGATAGCGTTTATGAAGTGGTCGATCCCTATGCCCGGGCGGCCGGGGTGAACGGTGACCGGGGGATGGTTGTCGACCTGGACCGTACCAACCCGGAAGGCTGGAACGCGACCAAAGGGCCTGCTCTGGATGCTATGGTCGACGCGATCATCTACGAAGTACATGTCCGCGATTTTTCGACCTATCCGCAATCCGGAATTGAACAGAAGGGTCGGTTTTTGGCGTTTACGGAAGCCGGAACCCGGGGACCCCAGGGGGTTAGGACCGGCCTCGACCACTTGGTTGATCTGGGTATAACCCATCTGCATCTGCTACCGATCTTCGATTTCGCCTCTGTTGATGAAGCCGACCAAGAACATCCCCAGTTCAACTGGGGATATGATCCGAAAAACTTTAATGTGCCGGAAGGCTCCTACGCGACCGATCCATTCGACGGGGCCGTTCGGATTCGGGAGTTGAAAGCAGCCATTCAAAGCCTGCACCAGCGAAAGATTGGCGTCATCATGGATGTGGTTTATAACCATACCTACAAAGCATGGGATTCTAATCTCAACCGTTTGGTCCCCGGTTATTATTACCGGATGAATCCGGACCGTAGTTTTGCCAATGGTTCGGGGTGCGGGAACGAACTGGCGACCGAACGGCCGATGGTGCGGAAGCTGATCCTTGATTCCGTCGTCTACTGGGCAAGGGAGTACCGGCTGGACGGCTTCCGTTTCGACCTGATGGGGCTCTTCGATCTGGAAACCATGCGGCAGATTCGGCAGGCCCTTGACCGGGTGGCGCCCGGGCTCATCATTTACGGGGAGGGTTGGACCGGCGGACCTTCACCACTCCCCGGCGAGCAGGCCGCTCTGAAAGGAAATGCGCCGCACGTGCCGGGGATTGCTTTTTTCAACGATTCGGCCCGGGACGGGATCAAAGGGGGTGTTTTTAACGGACCGGAACCGGGTTTTATCAGTGGTCGCCTTGGTCTGGAGGAGAGTGTTAAATTTGGGATCGTGGCCGCCACGGCCCATCCCCAGCTTTGTTATGAGCGGGTTAACTATGACCACGGACCCTGGGCAGTTGCGCCTGGGCAAGCGGTGGTCTATTGTGAGGCCCATGATAATTTGACCCTCTGGGACAAACTGGCCTTGACCAATCCGGAGGAGCCAGAAACGTTGCGGATCCAAAGGCACAAATTAGCCGGTGCCATTGTGCTGACTAGTCAGGGGATTCCCTTTCTCCACGCCGGACAGGAATTTCTGCGGACCAAGGGCGGAAACGCCAACAGTTATTTGGCGTCTGACGAGATCAACCAGTTGGATTGGGCGCGTAAAGCCCGTTATGAGGAAGTTTACACCTACTACCGGGGTCTAATTGCGCTCCGTAAAGCCCATCCGGCTTTCCGCCTGCGGACCACCGAACAAATCCAAACCCACCTTCGTTTCCTCGAACTGCCGCCCCAACTCATCGGTTATACTCTGGGGGAGCATGCCAACGGGGATTCTTGGCGGATGATTGTCGTTCTTTTTAACGCCCATTGCAACCCGGTGACGGTGGCGCTGCCCGGCGACGATTGGGTGGTCGTCGTTGATCAACAGCGGGCGGGGACGGAGGCTTTGACCTCCCACCACTCCGCACAGGTGGCGGTGCCACCGCTCAGCGCTTTAGTCCTGGTGGACCGGGCCAGTTTTGAGCAAAGCACAGGATGCTAGCTAGTCGCACAGGCCAGCGCTTGTTACTCTTCCTGTGTACCGCCCTTGAATAAAGGAAAGGGTTGGCCGAAGATCAGCTCCCAGAGGTTGGCCGGGGGCTGGCAGGTTTCACAGGTGGCGGTGGGGTGGGCACCCCAGACAAAGCTTTTCTCCTCCACTTTTTCGCAGTTGGGATTGGGGAGAAGACCGGTTTTTTGGCAGACCCGTAACCGGATCCGGCGGTGGCGGGCACAGTACACCGTCGGTTCGGATCCGTAAAGAAAATATTCGTTATAGCTTGGACAATCCGGCGATGCCAAGAGGCCGGTTTCGCGACAGATCCGGCGGGTGATAATTCCTTCGGGAATAGCGAAATTCCGGACGGGAGTATCATTTAAGGCCCTCTTCATAAAAGCTGCCCATAGCGGTGCCGCCAGGGAACCACCGCCGGCAGGGAGCGGTTTGTTCTGATCATCGCCAAGATAGACGACGGCGGCTAAATCGGGGGTGAAACCAACAAACCAGGCATCCCGGTTTTCCTGGGAAGTCCCGGTTTTCCCCGCGGCGGGCCGTTGTAGGGTTGCCCGGACACCGGGGGCGGTACCACCCGGGCCGATCGCATCCTGGAGGACAGAGGTGATTAAGAAAGCAAGCCGTTCATCGATGACCTGTCGGGGACGGGTTTTCCGTTCCCAGATCATTTTGCCCTCCGCATTATAAATCCGTTGCACGGTATGAAGGGGGGCGGCTTTTCCCCCGTTGGCAATGGGAAGATAGGCTTGGAGCAGTTCGAATGGGGTTACTTCCGACGTGCCCAAAGCGAGGGAGAGATTTTCGGACAAGGTACTAGCGACTCCCAACCGGCGGGCCATGGTGATGGTTGGTTTCATCCCTAAGCGCTGATGCAGGGTGACCGCAGCAATATTGCAAGAGGCGGATAAAGCCTCACGCAGGGTCAAATTCCGGTTGTGATAAGGATGACTGCCATAATCACGGGGTTGATAGACTTCGGTTTCGGTTGTGGGAAAGGAGACAGCCCGGCAAGGGATCGTCGAAGCCAAGGTATAACCTGCTTCCAGGGCGGCCAGATAGACAAAGGGTTTAAAGGTGGAACCCGGCTGGCGGAAGGCATTAGTGCTGCGGTTAAAGGGCGTTTTATAGTAATCGGTACCGCCGACCAAGGCCTTGATCGCCCCGGTGGCCGGGTCGGCCGCGATTAAGGCCCCCTGGGGCTGAAGTTCCTTTTGGAGCGGAGCCAGGCGCTGTTGTAAGGTTTCTTCGGCCGCCTTTTGCACGGGGAGGGAGAGGGTCGTTTCAATGGTCAGCCCGCGATTTTGGATCTGCTCTTTTGAGATGTTAAGGATCCGGCTGGTTTCTTCCAGCGCATAGTCGAGAAAGTACAGGGCCTGGCGGGGTGTTTTCTTGAGTCCGGGGAGGCGCAGCGGTTCCTGCAAAATCTCCTCCCGTTCTGCGGCGGAAATAAGGCCAACCGCGGCCATCCGGGCGAGGACTGTTTGGAGGCGTCGGGTCGCGGCCTCCCGGTTAAGATAGGGCGAATAGAGTCCGGGGCCTTTTGGGAGTCCGGCGAGCATGGCTAACTCCGCCCGGTTTAACGCGGAGAGCGGCTGCCCAAAATAGGTACGGGCCGCGGTTTTGACGCCAAAAGCACCGTGGCCGAAGTAGATCTGGTTCAGATATAACTCCAGGATCTCCTCTTTTGAGTAATGCAATTCCAGCCTTAAGGCTAAAAAAAGCTCTTTTACCTTGCGGATGAGGGTTCGTTCCGCTGATAAGTAACAATTCTTCGCCACTTGCTGCGTGATGGTACTGAATCCTTGCAATCCTTCGCGTACGAACAAATTGTGATATACGGCACGGCCGAAACTGACCGGGCTAAAGCCGTTGTGTTGGTAGAAACGGTGGTCCTCCACGGCCAAAAAGGCCTGTTGTAAAAAGGTTGGAATCTCCGCCAGCGCGGCCAGTTCCCGGTTTTCCCGGTAGAGCAGGCTGATGATCTCTCCATCGGCGCTAAGGACCCGGCTGGTCACCGGTTGTTCGGGTGGGGCCAACGGCAGGCAGAGCACGACTAATAAAGTGATGGCTGCAACTAAAAAGCTCTTTTGGAGCAGGAGGCGCCATTTACGCTTCAAAACGGCTAAGCCTTCAGTTTCCATTTCTGGTTTTCTCATCTTATCCATTTATATTCCCACCCGCATCGCGGAAATGCTTACTGAAAAGAAAACGCCCTAACGAAGGGGCGATTTTTTACGCTTGGCTTCAGGGGCCTCCTGTAGATTCTTCCGTGATAAACGGTGGTAGTTTAAGACTTTACGCCCCCAGACGGCAAGGTTGAAGATGGCCAATTTTTTCAGGAAGCCTTTGCTCAAGGTTTCTCCTTCCTAGAGGGCCAGGGCTAGGTCTTCAAATTTACGTTTCACGTTTTCGGCTGAGGAGTAGATCCGGTAATCCAGATGGGGAAAGATGTTATCTTTGGCTTCAAGTTCTTCCAGCCATTTTGGGTCAATCCGGTTTCCCATGATCTGTTCATAAAGGCCAATCAACCGGCCAATGTGGTCCTGGGTCCGCCGCACCGCATAGGGCACAACAGTGCCAGTCTTCATGATAAACGCCCAATCACTGCTCTGGGCGAGGAGGAGTTCCCGGGCGGCCTGGTTCAGGGCTCGCTTTAAGAGTCCGGTGGCCTGCGGAAAGGTATTGGCCAGTTCCACCATGCGTTTGACACCCTGGTGGAGATGCCGGTAAATCCAGTCATTACTCCCCTCCAACCAGACCTCGTTGTAGCCTTTGTAGCCCCAACTGGAGAGGGAAGGGGTACTGACTTGATTCCGCGGGTACAGCCCTAAATAATCAGAGGGTGTAACCAGCTTAATGGTCTGTTGGTCGTAATAGATTTTTCGGATTAAGAAATCCAGCCATTGGGGTCCTTCGAACCACCAGTGGCCAAAGAGTTCCGCGTCGTAGGGGGAGACAATAAGGGGCTTACGGTCCAAAAACGAAGCCAGGTATTCGATCTGTTTTTCGCGGTTGAACATAAAGTTACCCGCGTGGATCGCCGCCTTTTCCCGGGCCCAGTCCGGGTTATAGGGCTGTTTATCATGGGTGCGCCCGGTAATCCGGTAATACTTAATCCCGGTGTTGATCCGTAGACCGCTCGGGTCGATATAAGGCTTGATATATTCGTATTCCAGATCGTAGCCAATATCACGGTAAAATTCCCGGTAGTCGAAGTCACCGGGGTAGCCCTCATCGGCACTCCACACTTGTTTGGAGGATTCCAGATCCCGACCGAAAGCAGCGACGCCCGACGGACAGTACACCGGGGCAAAATTTCCGTACTTGGGGCGGGGGGAAGCATGGAGGAGGCCATGGGCATCGGTGAAGAAATAACGGATACCGTAATCGCGGAGGATCTCATCGTCCCCCGGATTATAAGCGCATTCGGGTAACCAGATCCCCCGCGGTGGACGCCCAAAACAATGGGTGTGGTATTCGACGGCGTAGTGGATCTGGGCGCGGACGGCTTCCCGCTGCAGCATTAAGGGGAGGTAGCCATGGGTCGCACCACAGGTGATCAACTCGAGATAGCCTTCGTCCTGTAAACGACGGAAGGGGGCGATCAGGTTCTTTTGGCACTTTTCGGCAAAGTACCAACGGGAAAAAGTGAACATATCGTGATAATAATGGGCCATGCGGTTAAAATCCGGGAGCCAACGGGTCCGTTCGATTTCTCTCGCGGCCAGTTCGATCAGTTTTTCTAGATGATTAAGATAACGGTCCTGTAGTAAATGGTCATTAAGCATGGAAAGGAGGGGTGGGGTTAAACTCATCGTCAACCGGTAATGGACCCCCGCTTCGGCCAGTTGCTCAAAGACCTTCAGCAATGGGATATAGGTTTCCGTAATCGCTTCAAAGAGCCACTTCTCTTCCAGAAAATGTTCATGTTCGGGGTGGCGAACATAGGGTAAATGGGCGTGCAGTACTAAGCACAGATAACCTTTCTCCAAGGTAAACAACCTCCCTCAAGCACTCATCCCCATTGGCGGAAAGTTTAATAGGTTTCTTTGGTTACTTCGGGCGTAATGGTGATTACGTCGTTCCCGTCGTGGGAACGGGCGGTGACAGGAATCCTTTTCCGCCCGTCCGGTAAGGCCATCCTTAAAGTAAAGGAGCCGTCGGGTCGTAAAGGCACCGGTTGTCCATCCACGGTTAAACTGGCGGTCGGTTCGGTTGCACCGTAGATGATCAGTTCCGTATTTAACACCAACCAGAACTGACGTTCTGCTGGTGGCTGCCCAAAAGGGCTGCTCAGACTGGTGACCGCGCCCGATCCCATCTCCCGTTCCAACCTTCGAAGCGCAGCTTCAGCCAGTTCAACCGAACCAGCCTGCGGATCACCGGCCAGCTGGTATAGACGGCGGAAATCTGCTTCGACGATCATCCATTCTTCATCGACAACCTCTGAAATGGTTGCCCGGGGTGTAATCACCGTATTGGAGCGGGCAAGGGTCACAAATTCCCCCGATGGCCTGAAGTAACCCAATTCGACGGTATACTGGTGGTTTGGTTGAACATTGATGTACCAGTGACCAGTGGCCGGGTTAACGGAAACATTAAAAAATCCCGGTTCAATGCCGCCGGATTCTTGTTCTTCCCATACCTTAAGGCTGAGCGGGGTTCGGTTCCATGCCCCGAACTCTTTTTCCAGATTCTCCTTGACCTCTTGACTAAAATCCCAGTACACATAGAGCCAGAAGGGATCACGAATAAGCACCGTGATTGAGGTCTCATTATATGAAGAGGGAAGGGGAAACCTTGCCTCCTCGGAACGCTGCGGCGGGTATCTATCTTGCGACAGCCCTGCCGAAAAGACGGGTTCTGGTGGTATATTTTGGGCGGCCGCCTTGGCTTGGGCTTCAGTGGTGGTTCTGGTTTGTTGGTAAATATGGTTTAGAGCCTTGATGAGTTCGTTTTTTTTCATTCTGGAGCGGTTTTTAATCTGTAATTCTCGGGCTAATGAGAGGAGCTCTTCCTTGGTTTTTTTGGCCAGTTCTTCTTGGGTCAACCCAATCCCCCTTCCGTAAAATATTAACCAATACCGTTAAAAAATTACTTCTTATAATATGACTCAATGGTTTCAGGAATATGCAAATCTTTTATAGAAGATAAATCATCTGGCAGGAAAAAGCAGTATAATCAAGAATTAGATGATGACCATTTGACGGGAGGAACAAAATGCGGTTTTTGTCCAAACTCACCATTGCACTTGTACTACTTATTACCACCATACCGCTTGCTTGGTCTGCTCCTCCTCCCTACCAGTACACCGCCGAAGACTTCCTCTATGAAACCTGGTTTAAGGTGGAAGCGGCCGATTTACTGGGAACAGGCGCCAGCCAGTTGGTAGTGTTAGGACGGGATTACATAGAAGGCCGTCTCTCCCTGCAACTGTTGTCCTGGGAAGGGGATAAGCCGACCAGCAAGTGGGAGAGCCCCAATCTTTTGGCGGAAGGACCGGCCATGGTGAGCTGCGGGCGACCCTTGCCCAGCGGTGAGCCGATGCTGATCGTCCTGACCCAGGACCACCTCTATCTCTACACCTGCCAAGATGAGAAGATTATCCTCTCTTCCCAATTTAAGCATTCCCTTTCTCCGCTGGAATTATCAGTGGCTGATCTCGATGGGGATGGCCAGGATGAATTACTCGTGGTCCGTCTCGGACAGCGGCAGCCGACCTACGATGAGCAAGTGGTCGAGGTTTACCGTCTGACCGAAGCGGGGCTGGTCAAAATCGGGAGCAGCGGTCTGCTGGGTCAGATCCGGTCTTTGACCGCGGGCGATCTGGATGGGGATGGCTGTGCGGAAGTGGTGACTGATTCGGGTTTAAGTAGTCGCGCCGGCGTGTTTACTGTTTTGGGCTGGGATGCGGAAAGGCAGGAGTTGGTGACCCGCTTGCGGGTGGATAATCTCTTGCCGACGATGGCTTTTAGCATGGCCATCACCGTCGGGGGCGATGGGCCGCTGCTTTATACGGCGGACGGATGGGGACGATTAAACCGTTTTCAGTTGGTCAACGGCCAACTCGTTCCTGTAAGTGAACATTCTTCATTCCCCAAGGGGCTGGTTGGGGTTACCGTCGGTGATCTGAATGGGGATGGGCGCGGAGAGATCATTGCGGTGGGTCATCCTAATAACCTTTATGTTGTTAGTTTAAACTAGATTTAATATTAAAAGAAAAGGTTTCCCGAACGGGGTGGTTAATAATAACAACATAATGGTGACCTTTACGTGGAGGTTTAAAGATGCAAAAACTGATCGTAGGCGTGATCGGCGGTGGAGAAGGAGCTCCTCCGGAAGTCTGTGAGCTGGCTTATAAACTTGGTGGTCTCATCGCCCAGCAAGGTTGGATCCTTTTAAATGGCGGCTGGAGCGTGGGGGTGATGGATGCGTCGGCCCGCGGTGCGAAAGAACATAACGGCTTGACAGTGGGGGTTCTACCGGACCGCCATAAAGAACTAGCCTCTGCTTACATAGATATTCCGATTGTGACCGGGATGGGTGACGGACGGAATATCATAAATGTCCTCTCCAGTGATATTGTGGTGGCTTTACCGGGGCGTTCGGGGACCATCTCTGAGCTCGCCTTAGCGTTGAAAAACGGAAAAAAAGTGATCCTCCTCAATTTCCCGTTGCCCGATCTCTTTGTCGAATACCAGAAAGCTGGGATCATGGTTTTGGTGAACAAACCGGAAGAAGTAATCGCGAAGATCAAAGAGTTGTACCCATTTGAACAGGACGAATGAAGGTCCCGTTCTACTTAGAGAATTGGTCTGTCATTCTCCGGGTGCCAAAGGCGACGGCTGTGAATGACCTGCTTAAGCCCTTCGGGGCTTGTCCCCCTCCTGGCTTTGTTCTTTATCCTACAGGAGAGTTGGTCGACTCACTTCGCTTAGATTTAAAGCACTTTGTAAAATTAATGTAGCTGTGTAAGCAACGACCTAAGATTTTAGAATTACAAAAGATGATTTAAAAAGCGGAACGCCCGCCTTAATTAAGGCTGGGCGTTCTGTTTTTTCGCTTCTTCGATCAAGGCTCGGATTTCTTGGAGTTTTTCCTCTGTTGCTTGGTGTTTCTCCTCGACTTCCTGGAGTTTCCGTTCTAACTCTGCCCAAAAGAGCTCATTGGCGGGCGGGAGGGCTCCCTCTGTTTCCGGGCTGGGCGTTGTCGTTTCGGGAGTTATTTCTGCTTCCGCGGACGGAGTTGGTTCCGGGATGACGGGAGCGTCTCCTTTTTCCCCTTTGAGCCGACGCAGGGCGGCCTCGATATTGTCGGCGATCACTACTTGGTCCTGCCAGACGAGGACGATCTTTTTAAACTCCGGCATCTGACCCTGGTTCGATTGGATGTAGAAGGGTTCGGCGTAGAGAATGGAACCGCCGATCGGAATCACCAGCAGGTTGCCGCGGATCAATTGGGACTGGCTTTGACTCCAAAGCGTAATCAGTTCGGTGATCTCCGGGTGTTGGCCGATCCGCGTTTCGATCTGCATCGGACCAAAGATGTTGGTCCCTTTCGGGAGTTGGTACAGGATGAGTTGACCGTAGTTGGGTGGGTCGCAACGGGCGACCAACCAGGCGATCATATTTTGTTTATCCCGGGGGGTGAAGGGACGCATCAAGAGAAATTCTTCCTGCTCTTCCCCAGGTAAAACCAGGGTGACATAGTAGGGTTCGAGGGTTTCTTCCCGCCGGGCGTAGATCTGGGTCGGTATACTCCAAAAATCCTCTTTTTCATAAAAGGCTTTCGCGTCGGTCAGGTGGAAGCTGAGCAGCATGTCTTGCTGCACAGTAAAGAGCGCTTCCGGATACCTGATATGCTGCTGTAAAGAAGTGGGCATTGCGGAAAAGCCCTTGAACATCTGGGGAAAGACCTTCTGCCAGGTTTGAATGATCGGGTCGGCAGGATCAATCACATAAAAATCGACGGTGCCGTGGTAGGCGTCGACCACCACCTTTACCGAGTTGCGAATATAGTTAAACCCGTTGGCGTGTTTGGCGGCGTAGGGAAGGTGGCGGGAGACCGTATAGGCGTCCATCATCCAAAACAGCCGGTTTTCGGCGACGACGAGATACGGGTCGGTATCTAGAATCAGGAACGGGGCCAGTTTTGCCACCCGCTCCTTAATGTTGCGGTACAAAAGGATTTTACTCTCATCCTGGATATATCCGGAGAGAACGAGGTTGCGGTCACCAAGCTCCACCGCCATCAGGAGCCGGGATAACCAGCGCCGGAGGGCGATCCCGTCTCGCCCTTGGTAAGTGGTGGTTATATTCTCGCCGCCGGTGGCCGGATAGTCAAACTCCTTCTCGCGTGTCCGGACGATCGCGTAGGAGTCCTGGCCTTCCCCAAAGTAGATCTGGGGACGGGTCAGTTCCAGGGCGGGGAGGGTCCGGTCCACGACTGGGGGAAGATCCTTCACCAAAAAGAGGGGTTGCCCCACGTTGTTGGCCTGGTTGACGGCGTTCATCGCTAAACCGTAACCGTGGGTATAAACCAGGTGCCGGTTCAACCAGTTCTGGTCGATTTTCGTTGGGTCAAGTTCCCGGGCGGCGATCATGACCTGTTTCTGACCCTGGGGCGTTTGATAACGGTCCAGGTCGATATCGTGAAATGTATAGTAGGAACGGAACGACTGTAGTTGGTTATAGGCGGGCTGAAGGGGCCGCCAATCCCAGATCCGTAAATTGGCCAGTGAAGGGTGGCTCGGATCAAGAACCACCGGGTCTACTTGCGGATCCAATGTATAAGGCTGCTCTTCAATCCGGTCCAGGCCAAAGCCGAACCGCGTAAACTGGATATGGTGTTCTAAATAGGGCTCTTCCATAATAAACTGGTTGGGTTTGACGATTACCGTTTCGACCAGTGGGGGAAGGACCAGCGTAAAAAGGAGTAAGGAGCATAACCACAACCCGAGACTGCCGATGAGCAAACGCCGGGGCTTTTCTTTGAAAAGCGTCCACAGGAGGAACAGGGCGGTCAGGACCGCGATCAGCACCATGAGGTTGTATCCGAGGATCCGGATATGGTGGGTGGTATAGTCCACGCCAGTCAAGAGGGCTTTTTCCTCGAAAAGCAAACCACACCGGCTGAGGAAATAATCGGCCGCCTTGAGGAGGAAGAAGAGGACGCCGAGGAGCGTCAGATGAATACGGGCGCGGGGCCAAAACTGGAACTTTTTATCCTGGTACCAATAGGCTTGGGCGATTACGTAAAATAGCGTAACGCCGAGTAACGTCAGGATGGTTAAGCCCAGGAAGGTGACGATCAGACGCTGATAAAAAGGATAGGCAAAGAAATAGAAACCGAGATCCAGTTGGAAGATGGGGTCGGTGACCCCAAAGTCAGTACGGTGCAAGTACTGTTGGACCACGGTCCAGTCGGGTGCTGCCCCGGGCAGCAAAAAGAAGGTTAAGACCAGCGCGGTGAGGGTGCTTAAGAAGAGATGTTGCTGCGAGGAAAACTTCACCTCGGTCTGCAGTTCTAAAAAGGCTTTCTTCGTCTGCCGGAGATTCAGCAAGAGAAACCCAAAACAGAAAACTCCCAACCCAAAGCGGATACCCAGCTTGGTTAGGAGCGGAACCCAAAACTGCGACAAAGCGCCGAGGCTCCGGAACCACAACCAGGTAACGAGTTGGTGGGAGAAGAAAAAGAAGAGCGCAACTCCAGCCAAAAGGAGCAGGACAAGGAGGGCGGTCGTTTTTTTCTTCATGAGTTCACCTCCAGTTAAACTTGGTTACAAGCCAACATTTCTCCCCAGATTATCCTAATCCTGCCCTCATAATGATTTTACGGGAATTTTAGAAGGTATTTATCGCGGATTGTCTAAGTCATGCGGTGGAGGAATCTTCAAAAGCCTCCATTATTAGCAGGGTTCACCAAAAAGCAACGGAAGGGATCCCTGGCTAATTAACGAATAACGCAATTTATACCCCTTTTAGCTTTGTTTTAAGGAAATCGGAATTATATTTGGAGGTGGGTCGCTATGGCGGCTGCTATTAACTGGAGAAAGTCTAATCGTGAAGAGAACCTACTTGAACTACCGCTCCTCCCCCTCCGGGGAGTTATTGTCTTCCCCTACTTGATTATTCATTTGGATGTCGGCCGGGAAAAATCGGTCAGTGCTTTAGAAGAAGCAATGGTCAATAACCGTCTCATTGTGCTTGCTGCCCAACATCAGGCCAAGACCGATGATCCGGAACCGAAGGATATATACAAATTAGGGACCTTGGCGGAAGTGAAGCAGTTATTGAAATTACCCGACGGCACCCTTCGGGTTTTGGTGGAGGGGCTCAGTCGTGTGCAGGTGAAAGACTACCTGCAAAAGGACCCCCATTACCGGGTGGCGGTGGCGAAAGTAGAGGAGGACGTGGTGAAAAATCCGGAACTGGAAGCTTTGATGCGGACGACGTGCTTCCAGTTTGAGCAGTACATTAAGAATAGTAAACGGATCCAACCGGAGGTTTTGGCTTCGGTCTCCAACATTGAAGAGCCGGGTCGGCTGGCCGATGTGATTGCTTCCCATCTGAACCTGAAGGTTGAGGATAAACAAGCTTTGTTGGAAGCGATCTCCCCCCGCGAACGCCTGGAGAAACTCTACGGGATTTTGGTCAATGAGTTGGAGATCATTGAGATGGAGCGCAAGATCCACCTGCGGGTCCGGAAGCAGATGGAAAAGACACAAAAAGAGTACTATCTACGGGAACAGATGAAGGCGATCCAAAAAGAGTTAGGCGAGAAGGACGAGCGGATGGCTGAAGCTGATGAGTTACGAGCCCGGGTTGAAGAGCAGGAGCTACCGGAAGAAGTGCGGGAGCGGGCCTTAAAGGAGATCGACCGCTTGGAGAAGATGCCACCGATGGTCGCCGAAGCGGCGGTGGTCCGGAATTACCTCGATTGGTTACTGTCGCTGCCTTGGAACATCTATACCGAGGACCATCTTGATCTGGAGCGGGCGGAGCAGATCCTTAATGAGGACCATTATGGTCTGGATAAAGTGAAAGAACGGATCTTGGAATTTCTGGCCGTCCGGAAATTGACCCAGAATTTAAAGGGGCCCATCCTTTGTCTGGTTGGTCCGCCGGGGGTCGGCAAGACTTCGCTGGCCCGTTCGGTGGCGCGGGCGATGGACCGGAAGTTTATCCGTTTCTCCCTGGGCGGCGTCCGGGATGAAGCCGAGATTCGCGGCCACCGCCGCACTTACGTTGGGGCAATGCCGGGCAAGATTATCCAGTGCATGCGGCAGGTTGGTTCGAAAAACCCCGTGTTACTTCTGGATGAGATCGATAAGATGTCCATGGATTTCCGGGGTGATCCGTCGGCTGCTCTGCTGGAAGTGCTGGATCCGGAACAGAATAATGCCTTTGGCGATCATTATCTGGAGGTTCCTTTCGATCTCTCTCAGGTCTTTTTCATTACAACTGCGAATACAACGTATAACATTCCCCGGCCCCTATTGGACCGGATGGAGATCATCCAGATTGCCGGGTATACGGAAGACGAGAAAATGGAGATTGCCAAAAACCACCTGATACCTAAGCAGCTAAAGGAGCATGGGCTCGACAAGGAACAGTTGGTCTTGACAGATGCAGCCTTGACTGAAGTGATCCGTTCCTATACCCGTGAATCGGGGGTTAGAAACCTGGAACGGGAGTTGGCTGCGGTCTGCCGGAAGACCGCCCGCCAGTTGGTGAGCAACCAAGTGTCGAGGGTGCGGGTTGGCAAACAAAACCTCCATAAATACTTGGGTATTCCCAAGTTCCGTTATGGTTTGAAAGAGGAAGACGACCGCATTGGTGTGGCGACCGGTTTGGCCTGGACCGAAGTGGGTGGGGATATCCTGACGATCGAAGTTTCGGCCGTCAAGGGCAAAGGAGAGTTGCTTTTAACCGGAAAACTTGGCGAAGTGATGCGTGAATCGGCCCAAGCTGCCGTCAGTTATATCCGGTCCCGGGCCGGAGCTTTTGGCATTGATGAGAATTTCTACGAAAATACCGACCTGCATATCCATGTTCCGGAAGGTGCGATCCCGAAAGATGGTCCTTCCGCTGGGATTACGATGGCAACCGCGGTGGTATCGGCCCTATCCGGCGTGCCGGTCCGGAGTGACGTGGCCATGACCGGGGAGATTACCTTGCGGGGCCGGGTCTTGCCGATCGGCGGCTTGAAGGAAAAGGTCCTGGCGGCCCACCGGGCGGGGATCAGTACGGTCATAATTCCGCAGGATAATCAGAAAGATATGGAAGAGATCCCGGCGCCGGTCGCCCGGAAGCTCCGCTTCGTTCTGGTGGAAGAGATGGATGCGGTGCTGAAGGAGGCGCTTGCGGATGCGGCGGCCGAAGAAGGCGTTGGGTAAAGATGACAACAATTGCAAGGAGGCGATCCGGTGAACGAGCGGACTTACCGGGTTTTGGAGTTTGAAAAGATTCTGACCCGGTTGTCGACCTATGCCAGTAGTGCATTGGGGAAAGAATTGGCACTGAAGCTTCGGCCTTCGTGCCAGCCGGATGAGATAAAAACATGGCAGGCGGAGACGACGGAAGCCCGCCTTTTATCCCAAAGCGGGGAAAAGGTACCCCTGGGGGGGATCCATGATCTGCGAGCAGCGCTAAGGAAAGCCAGTTTGGGAGGCGTTTTATCGCCGGAAGAACTGGCGGCGGTGGGTGATACTTGTCGCGCCACCCGTTTATTAAAGGCCTTTTTTAGCGGAGAAAAAGCTGAGCTGGCCCCCACTTTAGCCGCGTTGGCGGTGGGTTTGACGGCCTTTCCCGATCTGGAAAGGGAGATTGAGCAAGCGGTCGAACCAGAAGAAGGGCGGGTGAAGGATAATGCGAGCCCACTGCTTTCGCGGCTTCGTGCCCAGATCCGTACTTTTCAGAACCGGGTCCGGGATAAGCTGGATGCACTGGTCCACGGGAGTGAAACCCGAAAATACCTGCAAGAGGCCTTAGTGACCGTCCGGAACGGTCGTTATGTCATCCCGGTTAAGCAGGAATACCGCCAGGCGATACCGGGGATTGTGCATGACCAGTCCGCCAGCGGGGCCACTTTGTTTGTTGAGCCCATGGTCATTGTGGAGATTAATAACCAGTTACGCCAGGTGGAGGCGGAGGAAGAGAAGGAAGTGGCCCGCATCTTAGCGGTCCTTAGCGCACTGGTGGGTGAGGTGGCAGCCCCGGCTCTGGTGAATTTAGAGATCTTGGCCCGCTTGGATCTGGCGTTTGCGAAAGCCCGGTATAGCCAAATCCTGGGTGGAACTGAGCCGGTGATTAACGATGAAAGGTATATCCGGCTTCTGGGGGCTCGGCACCCCTTGTTGGAAGGGAATGTGGTTCCGATCGATCTGGAACTGGGCCGTAGCTTTCACACGCTGGTCATTACCGGACCAAATACTGGCGGGAAGACGGTTAGCCTGAAGACGGCTGGGTTACTTACCTTGATGGCCCAGTCTGGGTTGCACCTACCCGCGTCATCCGGATCAGAAGTGGGGGTCTTTACCGGAATCTATTGTGATATCGGGGATGAACAAAGCATTGAGCAGAGCCTCAGTACCTTTTCGTCCCATATGACCAATATTATTGCGATTTTACAAGAAGCCAACAGCGACACCTGCCTTGTCCTACTAGACGAACTGGGGGCTGGTACCGACCCGGCTGAAGGGGCCACCTTGGCTATTGCCCTGCTTCAGGAGTTCCACCAACGGGGGGTCAGGACGATCGCGACCACCCACTACGGGGACTTAAAGGTTTTTGCTTATAATACACCGGGGGTACAGAATGCTTCGGTCGAATTCGATCCGCAGACCTTGGCCCCCACCTACCGTCTGCTCATCGGTCTTCCCGGTCGTAGTAACGCTTTTGCCGTCGCTTCCCGTTTGGGACTGGATCCGGCAATAATTGAGCGGGCGCGCCAGTTGCTCTCCCCCGGGGAACGGCGGGTGGAAGACCTGATTGGCGAGATCATGAAAGAACGGCAATTATTAGAACAGGAACGACATGATGCTTCTGCTTTACGGCTGCGGGTCCAACGGGATGAACAGGAATTACGGGCCGAGCTTGCGAAACTGAAGGCAAAAAGGGAAGAACTCTTAAAAGAAGCGCGCGCCGAAGCCCGTTCCCTGGTGCGTGAGACGCGGCGGGAGATGGAGAACCTCCTCCGCAGTTTACAGGAGACAGCCGACCAGAGCGCGCGCAGTCGGATCGCGAACCAAGCCCGGGCAGCGATGCAAGAACGACTGGCGGAACTAGAGGAGCCTTTACTACCTGGTGATGGGGAGTATCAGGGTGAACTAGAAGTGGGAATGCGCGTTCGGGTCGCGGGGTTAGGCCAGGAAGGTGAGATTGTTGATCTCAATGCGGATCAGGCACTTGTCCAGTCCGGCTCGATCCGGATCTGGGTGGAACGGGGTAAACTCACACCCCTGGCTGAACAGAAGAAAAAACCGGCACCGGGCGGAATCAAGATGGGGGCGCTCGGTCAGGAAAAGGCCAAAACGATCTCGCCCGAACTTGACCTGCGGGGGCTGACCGTGGAGGAAGCGTTACACGTTACCGACAAATACCTGGATGAAGCCTTGCTGGCCGGGTTGCCCTGGGTCCGTCTGATTCACGGTAAAGGCACCGGCACCCTCCGTGCGGCCATTGCCGATTATGTCAAGAAACACCCCCGCGTTAGTAAACATCGCTGGGGGGAAAGTAACGAAGGCGGGATGGGGGTAACCGTTGTGGAACTGCAGCGGTAGATTAAACCTAGCGGACACGAGCCGATGTTAAAAGATTAAAACCTTATAAACAGGGAGTGCGTATAGTGCGTACTCCCTGTTTAGGTTAAAAAGGAGAGTAAATAAATTTATCTTGACAAGGGGATATGTTGTGTTAC
>ERZ773359.1264-NODE-1264-length-35558-cov-6.774498_pt1 | contig 35558 bp, 33 predicted proteins | sample MGYA00374955_ERZ773359 | MGnify/ENA primary metagenome ERZ773359 (study PRJEB29098, sample SAMN04486028) | biogas fermenter metagenome | study: EMG produced TPA metagenomics assembly of the Biogas fermentation microbial communities from Germany - Plant 4 DNA1...
CGGAACCAGCGCCCGTTGAGCTGTTTTCCCCAGCGGGCTCGTGCATTGTAACATGAGTTTCAGGACATGTCAAGACCTCCGTGAAACTCGCTCAACCTCAACCGGAGTTCATCTATGCCCACACGAAGCGAATCACGGTGATCCCTACTATTCCTGCCACAACCGTTGCGGCCACACTGCGGTATTTTACCGCCACCGCAGCGGCCGGAATACTGGCCAAAATGGAACGCACATCAAAACCCAAAAGACTCAGGCTACCCGCCTGTGCCTCCAAACTGGCACTTAACAAAGCGGCCATAGCCGCACAAGGCATGAATCTCAGCCACAGATGCCAACGCCTAGAAAGACTTCGGCCGGACAACATGATCAGCGGCAGAGCCCGGGGAAGATAAGTGACGACTGCCATTCCTATAATAAGAACGATCACTCGCCATGATTCCATGGCTATTTGGACACCCCTTCATTCTTATTGCCGCCTACGTCAGGATCAGCGAGTTGCCTCTCGGCAAGGACACTCCCCGTCCAGGCCGCTATCATAGCCGCGAAAACCAACCCCCAAGGACCGGGGACGGACAACTGCATGAGCCGATGTACGCTTACAGCGACCACTGCCACCGACAGCGTGATCTTATCTTTAATCTGAGCCAACAGCAACGCGATAAACAGTGCAGTCAATGCAAAATCAAAGCCCCAGCGACTCGGATCGGTGATACCGCTTCCCACCCAAGTTCCCAGAGCTGAGCCGCATATCCAGGCAAGATGAGCACCTGACTGTAAACCCGTCATCCAAGGAACCTGGAGTCCTTCCCTGGAGGCCCGTTCACTTATAACGGCAAAACTCTCGTCCGTAAGCTGATAAGCCAGAGCCGCCAAACGAGCTCGTGATACGGAACCCAGATACGGACTGATAGAGGCGCTCATCAGCACATGCCGCAAATTGACCACCAAGGTCGTGAGAATGATGCTTCCCATCGGCGCGTCAGCAGCTAACAGAGCCACAGCCATAAACTGACTTGCTCCGGCGTACACGAAGACCGACATCGCCACGGCGGCAGCGACACTCAATCCGGTCTGAACTGCCAGAACGCCATAGGCGAAAGCAAGAGGCCCATAGCCCAACATGATGGGAATCGCATCCCGTAAACCGGAAGCGACTCCCTGCAAAGCTTGCTCTATCCGAGGACTTGCCATATTCATCATTTTCCACGCGGTCGCAGATGCGGGAACAAGAGCACATCACGGATAGAGAATGAATTCGTGAGCAACATCACCAGTCTGTCCAAACCTATACCCAAACCGGCTGCGGGGGGCATACCATACTCCAGGGCGCGAAGGAAGTCTTCATCGAGAAACTGTGCTTCTTCATCCCCCTGCTCACGGGCCCGCATCTGCTCCTCCATACGCTCGCGCTGATCAACGGGATCATTGAGTTCAGAAAAACCGTTGGCGATCTCCCAGCAATTGGCGTAGGCCTCAAAGCGGTCGGTTAGTTGCGGATTCTTCGCATTCCGTTTGGCCAGAGGCGACACTTCCACCGGATGATGAGTCACAAACGAAGGCTGGACGAGGATGCTTTCCACACGCTCTTCGAAGACGGTGTTTAAGACTTCCCCCGTCCTCGCCGTAGGAGGCACCTCAACTCCCAATTTCTTGGCCTCGGCTCGGGCCGTACGATCATCCATGCCCAAGAAATCGACGCCTGTCTGCTGTTTCACCAGCTCAGCCATAGGGGTACGCGGCCAAGGCGGAGTAAAATCAAGGATTACAGCACCAAAGGGCACCCGTGTTGAACCTGTCACAGCGACGGCTACGTGAGCCACCAACTCTTCCGTAAGAGCCATCATGTCTTCAAAATCGGCGTAGGCCCAATAGGCCTCCATCGCCGTGAACTCCGGGTTATGTCTGGTAGAAATCCCTTCGTTTCGGAAATTCTTGCCGATCTCAAACACACGATTGATGCCGCCTACTAGCAGCCGCTTCAGATAAAGCTCCGGCGCGATACGCAAATACAGGTGCATATCTAGAGCATTGTGATAGGTTTGAAACGGCCTGGCGTTCGCCCCACCCGGTATCGAGCTGAGCACCGGAGTCTCTACTTCCAAGAAACCACGAGCCATCAAAAACTCGCGCATACTCTGAATTGCCACGCTGCGGGCGACAAAGACTTCTTTCACCTCGGGGTTGGCTATTAAGTCCAGATAGCGCATACGATATCGCAACTCGACGTCCTTGAGACCATGCCACTTCTCCGGCAACGGACGCAGAGCCTTAGCGAGTAGCTCGAAGCTTTCCACCTCTACGCTGATCTCACCCCGTCGCGTACGGAATACCAGTCCGCGAACACCGATGATATCACCGATATCAAGGCGCCTGAAGTCTTCAAACAGTTCGTCACCGAGGCTATCCAACCGAGCGTATAACTGAATGCGGCCGGATGAATCCTGCAGATCGGCAAAGATCGCCTTGCCGTGACCGCGCACAGCCAGCAAGCGGCCCGCCAGCGAGACTTGCGAGCCCTCAAGCTCAGTGAAGCCCTCTATAATCTCGGCGCTTTCATGAGAAACGGTGTAGCGGCCTCCGTAGGGCTCTTTGCCCCTCTTACGCCACTCTTTCATTTTCCCCAGACGAACCAGCATCTGATCGGTTACGTCTTCTCCGAACCACGCATCGCCCACGTGCGGATGATCATCCACGACTAAGCCCTCCAAATCACCGCCATCGTCCCATTCGCAAGCTCCAGGGCGGCCTATATACAAATAGAGGCCAGCATATCAGCCAGCCCCAATGCAACCACTACCAATCAACTATACCATATATCAATAGCATGGCTCTTGGTTTACCGAGCAATGCGGACAATCTGGTAGCGCATTAACCCACCCGGGGCATTTACTTCAACCACGGAACCGACACTTTTGCCCAGCACTGCCTTTCCCACAGGCGACTCATTGCTGATCTTTGCCGCACTCGGATCAGCCTCCGCTGATCCTACCAACGTATACTCGTACTCCTCACCATCCTCCAGATCCTTCAGCGTGAACTTAGTGCCCAAAGACACGACACCGTCATCTACTTCCTCAGCGTCAATGAGCCGCGCGTTGCGCAACAACTTCTCTAACTGAAGCACGCGCCCTTCCACGAACGCTTGCTCGTTCTTGGCGTCTTCGTACTCCGAGTTTTCAGATATGTCCCCGAACTCCAACGCCTGTTTGATCCGAGCGGCCACTTCCCTACGCCTAACGGTCTTGAGGTGTTCGAGCTCTTTTTCAAGCCTCGCCAGCCCTTCAGGAGTGAGCACGACCTCTTTTTCTGCCATGAAAGAGCGTACTTCCTTTCTATACGGAAATGCGGCCCGGCAGACCGCTCCAAAAGAAGACCAACTTGTTCGCCTGTACCTGCTAGAACACGCTTTTTATGCCTGGCGATTCCTTTTCACGACGCCGATTATAACCTACGCTCATTTGCTCTGTCAACCGTTCTGAGCAGGCCAAACTTGCGCGCAAGTAGTCGATGAATGGCGATAAAAGGAGATCATCAGATGCTGGCGATATGATACATTCATTCCAAAAGCCAGTCATGGTATGAACCTTCGAATTGCGACTAGGAACGGAGCATGGAAGAAAAATCCCTCGCGCACGCCGCCGGTTGCTTCTACCTAAAGACACACCAACGGGGTAAGGCCGGATCGGTCGACCTGACTGGATTCCCCAAAGCCCGAATACACTCTCCCAAGGTTACAGGCCGGGACTGATCATGATCGGAACCGCTTTCAGAAGTTGCCATGAAGCATCAGGCGTCCGGCACCGCCGCTTCCGCTTCGAATAGACTTCTGATGCCGACGGTGACAGCCTATGCGCTCAATCAACCAAGCATACCAGGCTTTGTTCGCGTCGCTATCCAAAAACGACCGTTGGACTGCTTCCGAATCCTTCCCTCGCAAAAGTCCAGAGAGGTTTCAGCCGGAAATCCGGCTGAAACAGGTGTGACGACCTGATACTCGCTTCGTCAAATGTGGCTGACAAAACCCGGCCGTTTGCTCTTTTCGGCCTCTTCCCTGACTTGAGCAAAGCGCTCGGGAGCGATGGCCCGCTCAAAACTGCGAAGCCCGGCCAGGCGAAAGCCGTGCTTGTCTGCCAGACGAGAGATCTCTTCCACCCGATTCGGGTCCAAGTCCCGCCCGAGACTGTAGTTCTCATAGCGCCCCTCAAGGGCCAGAATCATCGTTTCCGCCATACATGCATAGGCAGTGCCCTGAGGAAAGCCAAAATCCATGCCGAAATCTACGTTACCGGGCACGACCACCACGCCGCCTTCGAAAACCAATACGTCACGCCGCGCTTCAGCCACAGCCTTCGACACATTGCGAGGCCGGCTGACGTCACAGACAATGGTTCCAGGCTGCAAATCGGCGGCGTCCACAACGGCCTCCATGGCACTGGTCACGGCCACGATGGCTCCGGCGCTTCGCACCGCCGCAGACAGGTCAGTCTGCACACGCACGGACACTCCGCTTTCTTCCCGGATCAGCGCAGCTGTCCGTTCCAACTTCTTCTTGTCTCTCGCCACAAGAGTGACATCGAATCCTCGACCGGCCAACAGGCGCGCGCAGGCCTTGCCGATTGAACCGGAGGCGCCGAGCACGCTTATCGGCAACGACTTCAAATCGATCTCCATGGCCCGGGCCGCGTAGTCAAGGCCTTGCAACGCCGTGGCCACGGTGTATGTGTTACCTGTCGTCACGGCTATATCCAGTTGCCGAGCAACACTGATCCCGGCATCACCCACCACAGCAGTAAAAGCACCGAGCCCTACGATCTTAGCTCCGCATTCGGCAGCTTTGCGTCCCGCAGCGACGATCTTTTTTATCACCTTTTCGGTCGGCAGTTTCTCAAGCATCACATGAGGTGTCAGGGTGAGGCCAATAAACCAGCCTTCAGCCTCCAAACCTGTCGATGAACGTATGCCGGTGATATGCGACGCCACTATGGGAGGCATGAAGCAGCACGCTTTTTCAAGCCATCCGGGCGGTACTTTAGCCGCATAGGGGAACTTCCGCTCAATGTCTTGCCAATCCAGTGGGTGAATAATGAAACCAAACTTCTCCAACGGGCCGCCTCCCCAGAAATCGAGTGGTGTGCGAGTGTGGGCCATCCCTCCGGGCAAACACCTCTAGGTGGTTCAACTGCCGACAAAGACAGGTCTTCGGTCTCCCGAGACGGTGGTTTGCGGCTCAAACCGTTCTATCCTGGGCTTGAACTCCAATCTCTCAATCAACTCGAGATAGTCGATCTCTCCTGCCGGCTTGTCAGACAAAGCCACTAACACCGCCTCCAATACATTGGTCCCAAACGAACGTCCCCCGAAACTGGGAGTGGTCGTAATCAGCGTGGCCGCTCCACGGCTTTTGATCTCCTCCACGTTTTCGGGGGTTACGGTATTGGTCAGTATAGTCTTAGCGTCGAGACGTCTGGGCATATAGCGCCTAATGTAATGGAAGTCTCCGGCGATGACCTCGGCCCAGTCAAAAAAACGCTCGTAACGCGGCGACATACTCTCTTGTTTACTGCCAGTCGGATACAACAGCTTGAACGGAAGTCTGACAACCACCGGACCAAGCACACTCGCCAGTCTCTCAAGTGCTAACGGAGAGTGCAACCCAATCGGGATCCCAAGTCCGAAGATAAGATCGCCGAACAACATCTGACAGCCAAGCTCAGTGAGAGCCTCTGCCATCCCAAAGCGATCGACGGCCACGACCACAAGCACGCGCTTGCCCTTGAGCTTTATATCCGTCTGCTTATCGATGTAATTGACAGCCCAACGCTCCAGTGAGTTCTTCAGCCCGCTGCCATCCACGACGGGAGTTTTTTCGGCCGCACGGGCAATGCGATAGGCATCCCGAAAACGATAGCGGCGGCCACCGGAGTAGATATACAGATCAATCCCTCCGAGACCGATGGCGTCGACCTGTCCGTCCAGCTCTCGCACTATCTCGATGGCACGCTTGAGATCACCGTCGGTTCCTATGCGTTCGATGAGAAAAGTCTCACCTAACAGCTCCGTCTCGATTCTGTGATTGCGCGAAGAGGAGCCGATGCTTACGCTGACAACGCGCTTCATATGCTTGCCCTCCTGAGAGCAACGACAAGCCTACATACCTCGGCCGGCTTTCACCTCACGGATGACCGCCCTTATACGATCGGGTTCTATAACCTTGTCTTCCCGTAAGGGAGACGCTCCCATCTCGATGCCGATCACCTTGTCGCGCCCCAAGATCGACTCCAACACACGCACCCGCATGTCGGAGCCCAGGAAAATGACTGCATCGTAGTTCTTCAGTTCGCTGATAAGGCTCAAGAGATAGTTAAACAACTCTGCTCCTGACATGTCGGAAACCCAATTCCAGCGTTCCCTATCTGTCAGGAGCAGACACAACTCAACACCCTCTTCGTCGGCCACGCGCTTAATCTCTTCCCGATTGCCAATCGGAAAACCGATTAAGGCTAAACGACCGCCTTTGCGAATCTCGCCCAGTCCTTCCAAATGAGAGATAAAGGCTCGATCCGTGTTGAACTCGGCAGCGACATCTTGTTGAGACGCCCCCTGGGCACGCAACTCGAGGATGGCGTCCACCACACGAATGATCTTGTGGCGACTCACAAGCTTGTCACCGATCCGAACAAGATCCATGACGCCCACCTCTCTCATGTGCACAACTTTGTGCACATAGTTATTCTATCAGCTCGCCCGCCGATTCGCAATAGGCGCGAAGTTGTCGGCGGTATGTCTGCAAGATATCGATGACGCTCTCAAGGGTCTCGGCCTCCATAACCGCCCGCTTCACCTGATTGGCATGATCCAAGCCTTTGAGATACCAGGCCAAATGCTTGCGCATCTCGTATATGGCACGCTCTCCCCCAAACTCCACAGCCATATGCAAATGCCGCAAAGCCAAATCGATTCGCTCGTCAGGTTCAGGATCGGCCATCACTTCATCGCCGTTGAGATGCTGTACGATTTGCGCGAAAACCCAAGGCCTTCCCAGACTTCCCCGGCCAACCATGACCGCATCGCATCCCGTTTCTTGCAAGAGCCGAGCCGCATCCTGCGGTGTTTTAACGTCGCCGTTTCCGATCACCGGCACCGAAACGGCGTCTTTGACCGCGGCGATGACGGACCAGTCGGCCTCTCCGCTGTAGAATTGCTCGCGGGTCCGTCCGTGAACGCACAGCGCGGCCACTCCGACATCTTCCAAGAGACGCGAAAGCTTCACCGCCGTCATATGCTCCGCATCCCATCCGCTACGTATCTTAACGGTCACGGGAATGGAAACGGCCTCAACCACCGCAGCTGCGATCTCAGCCGCCAAAGCCGGATCTCGCATTAGAGCACAACCAGCACCGCCGCTGACGATCTTCGGAGTGGGACATCCCATATTAATGTCAATGATATCGGGACCCAAATCAGCCACGCACCTGGCTGCTTCCGCCATGATAGCCGGCTTAGCGCCAAATAGCTGAACGGCCACGGGGCGTTCGATATCTGAGAAGCTAAGAAACTTCCTCGATGCAGGGTTTCCGTACTGAAGAGCCATCGAGCTGACCATGGGCGCATAGACTAATCCGCAGCCGAACTCTTTGACCAAGAGCCGGAAGGGCAGGTCCGTCACACCCGCCATAGGAGCCAAGACTACGCGATTGGGAATCTGAACATCGCCTATGTGCCAACGCATGCTTTCGTACCTCCCACTCCCACCTGGCTCTGCCGATATTGTCGCCGTATCGTGACAAAAAGAAGACAGGTCATAAGCCCTGTCATTTCTACTTGAAAGCCAACAAGCGGATATCCCCGGGATAACCGCGTCAGCACCTTATTCAACCTCCATATTGAAAGGGCGCCTTCTGCTGCACGATGACTTGCTCAGGCGCCCCTACACAACAGGAGATACTCTTCTCACGACTCCTTTTCCGACATCGCGTAGCGCCTGCGAAAACGCTCCACTCGCCCTCTGGAGTCAACTACCTTCTGCCTGGCACCCGTGTAAAACGGATGACATTTGGAGCAAACCTCTACACGCAAATTCTCCACGGTCGAACCCGTCTCAAAGCTTTCGCCGCAAGCACATGTGACGGTGGTATAGTAATACTTGGGATGTATATCCTGCTTCAAGAGCTTGTCACCTCTTCACTAGGCCTAAATGGACCACGCTATTATATCATACATACCTCTGTCCAACAACCGATCGCGATTTAGCGAAGGTAGTCCAAGGGATTGTACGCACGACCGTTGAGCCGTATTTCAAAATGAACATGGGGTCCGGTCGAGCGACCGGTGTTGCCGCTTCTGGCAATCACCTGGCCCGCCGTCACTTTATCGCCCGCTTTGACGAGCAATCGGCTGTTGTGGGCATAGCGCGTCTCCACCCCGTTGCCGTGATCGATCTTCACCAAGTATCCATAAGCACCGTTCCAGCCGGCGAAGGTGACCTTGCCCGCCGCGGCGGCTTTGACCGGTGTGCCCGTATTGACCGCGATATCCAAACCTTCATGCATTCGACCCCAGCGCCGACCGAATCGGCTGCTGATAGGACCGTGTACCGGCCATTCAAACGCCTTTTGAAGACGGCCGTTGGCCACCAGGGGCCGTCTTTGTTGACCGGCAATTACTCGCGGCTTGGCCCCGGGAATAACAAGCTCCTGCTTAGGCTGCAACCGTCCGGGATCGGTAAGGTTGTTTGCCTGAACGATCGTGTCCACATCGACCTTGTAATCCCTGGCTATCTCCCACAGACTCTCGCCCTGGCGCACAGTATGCAAGACGCCTTTGATGGTGAGAATCTTGAGTTCCTGGCCGACCTTTAGACGGTCTATGTCGACCAGGTCGTTGCATCCCACGATCGTATCAACGTCGACACCATAAGCCTTCGCTATATCCCAAGCGGTCTCACCGCTTTTGACGACGTGCGTGACCACAGTGGGCTTTTTCTCGGCCTGTTCAGCCCGAAAAGCCTGAATCGCTTCCTCGGGGACGCTTGGCAGAGGAAGTAGTCTTTCGACCTGGATGGTGAAAGGAGCCTCCTCTTGAGGGTTCGGCAATAGGGTGTAGAGCCGAACGTCAAGAGGAATTGGCCCCATACCGTTGTTCATTATTGATGATCCCGCTGTAGCCACCGCCGCCGAAGCATGCATCTCGGTATCGCCGCTGATCTCACTTTCAGAAGAAGGAGGTGCCCCGCCCAAAGTTAGCGCAAACAGTATCGACAACACTACCAGGAGTTTAGCCGGATCATGCAGCTTCGAACTCATCCTCAAACCTCCGAACCAAGACCCTCGAACAACGAAGTTCTAAATTTCCTTCGGCGATTACCGAGAAACTCCTTCATAAAAATCAGCGAATAAACAAGAACCGGAGGGTTCTTATTCTCAAAATACGCTATGAGCGGAAATTCTCCGCTAACGGGGACTTGAGAACCAATTCCATAAACTCAGCATTTGATTTCGTGTGCGTCAATCGATCAATAAGAAGGTCCGTTGTCTCAGCAGTCCCTAGCTGAGCCAGAGTCTTGCGGAGGATCCAAGCTGTCTCGAGTTCTTGTTCGGTGAAGAGGAGCTCCTCTCTCCTTGTACCGGAACGGTAGATGTCGATAGCGGGGAAAATACGCCTTTCGGCAAGACGGCGATCCAGATGCAACTCCATATTACCGGTACCCTTGAACTCTTCGTAGATGACCTCGTCCATGCGACTGCCCGTCTCAATCAAGGCCGTGGCAAGGATCGTGAGACTTCCGCCCTCTTCGATATTGCGAGCGGCACCGAAGAAACGTTTAGGTCTGTGCAACGCTGCCGGATCCACTCCTCCGGACAATGTCCGGCCGCTGGGCGGAACGACGAGATTATGAGCCCGTGCTAAGCGGGTAATGCTGTCCAAAAGAATGGCTACGTCAATGCCCATCTCAACCAACCTCTTGGCCCGCTCCAACACCATATCTGCCACCCGCACATGGTTATCCGGCGGCATATCAAAAGTGGAGCTGACGACTTCTCCTTGTACCGAGCGCTCCATATCCGTCACCTCTTCAGGACGCTCGTCGATCAGAAGCACAATGAGCTCCACTTCCGGATGGTTAACGCTGATGCTGTTGGCCAGCTTCTTCAAAACGGTGGTCTTGCCCGCTTTGGGAGGAGCCACAATCATCCCTCGCTGCCCCTTCCCCAAGGGGGCCATGACATCGATCAAGCGTGTAGCAACGTCCTTAAACTCAGGGACTTCGAGACGCAGTCGCTCCATAGGATAAATAGGTGTGAGATCATCGAAATGCGGTCGATTAATGGCCTCTTCCGGGTCACGCATGTTGACGCTATGGACGCGCAGCAGCGCGTGATAGCGTTCACCATCCTTAGGAGGACGCGCTTGCCCGATGACCATATCGCCCGTACGTAGATTGAATCTTCGGATCTGAGACGGAGAGATGTACACATCATCATTGCTGGGCGTGTAGTTCCTCCGTCGCAAAAAACCGTATCCCTCGGACAAAACCTCCAAAACGCCCTGCGTAAACTCAAGCCCCTCCTGCTTGGACTTGCTTTCCAGAATACGCATGATCAGCTCGCGTTTACGCATTTTGCTATAGCCGCTTATTTCCAGTGACTTGGCTATTTCCTGAAGCTCTGCATGCGTCTTGCTCTCTAGTTCCGATATATTCACGAGCGTACTGCCTCCTACAGCTACTTATGGGGAATTAAGACCGCTTGAGTGGTAACACAAAAACAGACGGGGATGTGAAACGAGAATGTGGAGCAAAAAACCCATGCTTATACCGCTGGCGAGAATGACTTATGGGGAATAAGAGAGGATCATCGGCTGAGAGGGATGATTGTATTAAGCCCGAAACAGCAACATCAAACCCTGGTTAATTCTTCGTGGTCGCCCATGACATTCCTCTTCAATCACTAGTATCCGTTGGGATTTTCTATATTATGCATGACTAAAAATCGGCCCGTATGGATACGAGCCGACATGATCAGCGCTAGAGCCGTCTCCCCTCACGTTCGCCTAACCTTGGAGCTTCTTAAGGAACTCGTCCGGGCTAAGATCCTCCAGCACGCGCCGGAACTCCGCAATCTCTTCTTCGTCGATGGGCTTCATTTCCATGGGTTTCACGGGCTTGATGCTGATCAAAGCCTGCTCGGCCACTTCGTCGGAGATATAGATAGGCGCTCCGCTACGCAAAGCCAGTGCGATGGCGTCTGAGGGTCTCGCATCGATGCTTAACTCGCCGTCCTTGGTCTTCAGACATATGCGAGCATAGTAAGTCTCGTCGCGAAGATCGTGGATCAGGATCCGGTCGATCTTAACATCCAGGGCATCAAGGACATTCTTGAACAGATCGTGAGTCATCGGCCTAGGCAGCTTCTGACCCTCTAATCCTTGGCTGATGGCGGTGGCTTCCCACACACCGATCATAATCGGAATGAAACCCTTTTCTTCGTAGTCGGTGATTACCACTACGGGGACCATAGTGTGTTGATCAAGGCCGACTACCTTGACCTTCATCCTGACCATTTGTATCCCCCCTTCAGGGTCTCTCTTGTGGCCATTATAGCATGACTTGACTGACTATGCCACCGAAGGCTTTGTCCCGGGGGCCAAAGGCCAAGCTAGACATGCTTTCCCTCGGAAACGGCACCCACCCGATCCCCATGCCGTAAAGAGGCTTTAATAAACGCAGTGAATATCGGATGAGGCCGATTGGGGCGCGAGCGCAACTCGGGATGGAACTGACAACCTAAGAAAAAGGGATGATCCGGCAGTTCGCTAATCTCTACCAACTGCTCATCGGGAGACAGTCCCGAAAACAGCATTCCCGCCTTTTCCAACTCGCCGCGCCAAACATTGCTGACCTCATAGCGATGCCTGTGCCGCTCGTAGACACAGTCCTCACCGTAGATGGTATGGGCAAGACTACTGGGAACCAACACGCAAGGATACAGCCCCAAACGCATACCCTCGCTGTGACTACCTTCGGCCGTCGAGATCCGATCGATCACCGGATAGGGGGTGTTGGCGTCTATTCCCGTGCTGTTTGCACCGCTCAGCCCGGCTACGTTTCGGGCAAACTCGATTACCGCAATCTGCATGCCCCGACAAATGCCAAGGAAAGGCACTCCTGTTTCGCGACAGTATTTTATGACCGCCAGTTTGCCTTCGACACCGCCATCATCTACTCCGCCCGGAATCAAGACACCGTCATATCCTTTCAGCAACTGACTGACGTCTTCACGGGCGCATAAGTTGGCATCCAACCAATCGATAGCCACCCGAGCGTGATTGGCGATACCTCCGTGGCACAGGGCCTCGCCGATGCTCATGTAGGCGTCAGGCAAGGAGACGTACTCGCCGACAACGGCAATGCGCACCTCATGGCGCGGATGCAAGATCCTGTCAACCATGGCCCGCCAGGCGTCCAGATCCGCTTCATGCCCCTCCAACCGCAGCTTCTCTATGACAATGCGATCAAGCCCTTCCTCCTGCAGAGCCAAGGGTACTTCATATATGGTCGAGCAATCCAGGTTGGGGATGACGGCTTCAGGTTCAATGTCACAAAAGAGAGCTATCTTGCGTTTTATGTCTTCCGAGAGAGGCCGTTCGGAGCGACACACGATGACGTCCGGCTGAATACCCAGACTGCGCAGCTCCTTGACGCTGTGCTGCGTGGGCTTGGTTTTCAGCTCACCGGCAGTGTCCACGTAGGGAACAAGTGTCACATGGATGTATAACACATTGTCCCGGCCTACATCTCCTTTCATCTGACGGATGGCTTCCAAGAAGGGCAGGCTCTCAATATCGCCTACCGTGCCCCCGATCTCAACGATAGCAACCTCGGCTTGGCTTTCTTCCGCCACTTGCATGATCCGCCGCTTGATCTCATTGGTGACATGAGGAATGACTTGCACCGTACCGCCGTTATAGTCACCGCGACGTTCCTTGGTCAAGATGGACCAGTAAATCTTTCCCGTAGTGACGTTGTTAATATGCGACAGGTTGATGTCTATGAAACGCTCATAGTGACCTAGGTCCAAATCGGTCTCGGCACCGTCGTCGGTGACAAATATCTCGCCATGCTGCAGCGGGCTCATAGTACCCGGATCCACGTTGATATAGGGGTCGAGCTTGGCAATGGTGACACTGATCCCACGGCTGATGAGCAGACGACCCAAAGATGCCGCCGTAATACCTTTCCCCAAGCTCGAAACAACGCCACCGGTAATAAAAATGAACCTAGCCAACAAGGGTTCCCCCCCAAAAAAGATGAACACCCAACCGTTATGAATCAGACCTCTTCAAGTTCTTCTTCCGGCTCTTCGAGTGCCTTCTTTTCGTATTTTCCCAGGACCTCGTTGAGAGCCGTGACCAAAAGAAGCGCTAACACTCCCCCCTGCAGTACGAACACGGGAAACTGCAGTAGCCAACACAGAACAAAAACAAGAAGCACCTCCAACAATAAAGCGACAGTGACCACCAGATTGTCAAGAACCAACAAGGCGGCCCGTTTCAGTAACTCCAACAGGGTCACTTGTTCGCGTGCTATGAGAGGAGCGATATAAAGCGTCATGAACAACCAGTAGATCAAAAGATAAAACCACGGGACCGCGATCCATTGCACAATCCGCCTGCTACTGCTTAAAAAGAACACAATGTCTACGACCAGTACGATAAGCAGTGTCAACATCGCGGCACTTGCTTTGACCGTCAGCCAGTAGTGGGCACGAAACCGTCGCCACAGATCGCCCATTCCGGGGTCCTCTCGATTTAGCAGGGCTTGGGCCACCGAACACACCGCGACACTCATCGGAGCGGCAAGGAAGACAATGACCAAAAACACCAGCAAAAACGTCAGGAGACACGGCGCCTGACGTGCAAAGCTGATAAAAAAGGTTCCCGGCAAAAAAGCCAGCGCAAACCAAACGAGACTTATATACAAGACCATCCCAAGGTGCTCATAGGTACTTCGCATCGAATTGATGAAAATCCGGCCGCTGCTGCGGAGAGATTCCCCGGCCACACAGGACACCCCTCTCGGTTAGACCTTAGAACCAAAGATTAACAGGGCCTCGCGCATAAGTTTGGCCGCCAATATCGATGTCGCCAGACCTCTTTCCGCCGGCGGACACACCTCAACCAAATCAAACCCGACTACCTTGACTGACGCCAACTCATACAAAGCCTGCATGATCTCACGCGGACTGCATCCGCACGGCTCAGGCGTACCCGTGCCGGGTGCATACCCCGGGTCAATCACGTCAATATCCAACGTGACATACACTGGCCGTTGCTGAAGCTGCGGCAGTATCTGCCGTAGTGGATCCATCACCCGGTCGAAATGACAGTGGACGTGTTGCCGCGCATAGTCCAACTCCTGTTTGCTACCCGAGCGAATGCCGAACTGATAAACACTGTCCGCACCGATCCGCTCGCAAACCCGACGCATCACGGTAGCATGTGAGTACTTGACCCCTAAGTAATCATCGCGCAGATCGGCATGGGCATCAAAATGCAATACGGCCAAGTCCGGATAGAACTCATGCACCGCTTCTATCACAGGCAGGGAAACAAGATGCTCACCGCCCAAGACAAACGGCTTTTTCCCTCGCCCAAGCACCTGTTGACCTATCAGCGTACGTATCCGCCGCAGAGCGCCTACCGTGTCCCCCTGCGGAATCTCCGGATCCCCTACGTCGTAAAAAGCGACATCGGACAATGATTTATCCAGGTGCGGGCTGTAGTCCTCCAGCGAATGGGAAGCATAGCGAATGGACGCCGGAGCAAAGCGCGCTCCGGGCCAGAAGCTGACCGTGCCGTCGAAAGGCAACCCGATGAGCACCACATCTGCCTCCGACATGGAATCCATGCTGCCCAAAAAGCGCGAGTCGGCGTTAATGAAGTCCTGCAACAATGAGCACCCTCTTGCCAAAGCCGCAACTAACCCAATAACTCCTGTACAAACCGAGGAAGACTGAAAGCAGCGCGATGTATGTCCGGCGTATAGTAACGTGTATCAATATCGGAAAACCGTCCGGCGGGAACCGCCAAGGGATCGTACTCTTTTGATCCCAAAGTGAAACTCCACAAGCCACTGGGATATGTAGGGATACTGGCCAGATAAAGACGCGTCACCGGAAAGAGCCTGGCGATCATGGACGTGCAACGCTTAATGAGATCCTTGTTATAAAACGGTGACTCGGTCTGGGCGACCACAATCCCGTCTTCTTTCAGACTGTCGAAGATGTCCATGTAGAACTCCCGGGAAAACAAGCCAACTGCAGCCCCCACTGGCTCCGTTGAATCGACGATTATTACATCGTAGGTCTCTTTGTTGTCCTTCACATGACGCAGTCCGTCTTCCACCCTGATCTCTACGCGCGGATCATTAAGCGCATGGGAAATCTGTGGCAAATATTTACGGGCTGCTTCTATGACTTGAGCGTCTATTTCAACCAAGACTACCTTCTCGACACTGGAGTGCTTTAACACCTCGCGGACCGCTCCTCCGTCGCCTCCGCCGATTACAGCTACAGTGCGAGGGGCGGGATGCGTGTGCAGAGCCACATGACTTATCATCTCGTGATAGATAAACTCATCGCCTTCGGCGGCTTGGACCATGCCGTCAAGGACGAGGACTCGGCCGAACTGCTCTGTGTCCAACACAGCCAAATGCTGAAAAGGCGTTCTCTCACTAACCAACGTGCGCCTAACCCGTAGGGTCAGGCCGACGGCGTCAGTCTGCTTTTCCGTGTACCACAGCTCCACCTCAACCCCTCCTCGCAGCCAAACTTCCTGTAGTATACCAAAGCAGCGCTGAAAAATAAACCGAAGCCAGGAGACCTTTCCTACAGTGGACCGGTATTGTATGATGATTACCACAGGGGGTGACGGCGACGTGGCGACCAGGCGACTGTTCCACATCGTGTTGGCGGTCTTTGGACTCAGCCTGCTTCTTATCCCCCTCGATCCCGTATATTCATCTACAGTTGATGTAGGTGGTGTGGGCTTTGAAGCGCGAGTCGGTTTCAGTGACCGCTTCCGTCCCGGAACTTGGGTGCCCGTTTGGATTCATGTTACCAACGCCGGTATTCCTTTTGATGCTCACATTGAAGTGATCACCACCGCCGGTAACCCTTATTCATCGCGACAGACTCGCGTCGTCTATCGACGACCGGTCAGGCTGCCTAGCGGTACCCGGAAGCAATTCACGTTTAACATCCCTCTCACAAACACCGCTGTTCCCATTGACGTGCGTCTCGTAGAGCTGAATGGAAACATTCTCAGTAACCGACGGATTTCCCTGCGTGAGTCTGCCATCACCTCAGATATTGTACTGATCCTCGATACGACCGGTGAAAAGTGGACGTGGCTGCACGAGGTCGTGCCGACGACGAGATCATTCAGTCCACAAACCCGGGTTTATGTGGCCCATGCCCGCTCCGAGACTGATCTGCCCACGGAATGGGTGGCCTACGAATCGATACGAACCGTCATTCTCACGCCATCGTTTCCCATAGCCTCTTTGGCTCCCGAACAGATCACTGCCCTGGTGGATTGGATCAAAGCCGGGGGTCACCTGTTGGTGGCCGGAGGCCCCGGGCTCGATCTGGTATCCGTGAGTGAGTTGGCGGACAGGCTTCCGGTGGCTTTAAGTAACGCTTCGCGGGTGGTCACCCTGGAAGAGATGGGCTACAACGTGCCTCCTTTGCCTGCTCCGACGCCAGTGCTCGCCACGTTAGCTCGACTGGTCAGGGGGAAGGTAGACCTGGCCGTCGACGATATACCGCTCATCGCCCATTGTTACGTCGGAACGGGCCGGATTACTTACATCGGCTTCGATCTCGGAGCGGCACCATTGCGCACCTGGGAAGCCTTCGATTACTTCAGTCGATCCTTGGTCTTTCCTCCGCGCATGGTCCGCCGATCCACGGGTTCCTTGGAACAGCAGTTTCTTCCTTTGGTAAGTGCGCAAAAGGTTCCCTATCCCCGACATCTGTGGTTGTTCATCTTCTTCTTCGCCTACGGTTCGGCCATCGCCGGCAGTCTGCGCCTGGGTACAAAGCATCCGGCAGGTTGGCTCGTATTGACAGCTGCAATCGGTGTCGGCACCTTGTTTGCGCAGGCGGTGATCAACACACAGAGCAAAAAGGCCATGAAGGCCTATGCCGAAGTGCGCGTCTCGCTCGTAGATCCGGTGTCAACGGAAGCGTCCAGTGCCGTTTTTGCTGGTCTGGTCGACATGCACGGTGGCGATTGGGTCTTTTCACGAGACGGCGATATGCACATCGCCCCGGCAGGTCAGTCCGTTTACGGAGATCCGCAGCTTTTGGTGGTTGAGCACACCGATGCGGAGTCCCGCCTTGGTCCGGCACCGCCTCGGCGGCAGTTGGCCGTTACTGCGCAGATGCTGGAAGAGATACCCGTCCGGGTGACGGTGACGCGTGATTGGCAGACCATAACCGTGAGTCTGGATAATCAAACATCGTGGCCGCTGCACAGCGCCTTTTACGTTGACCGCGAACGCTGGGCCTATCTGGGTCAGGCAGGACCCGGTGAGCAAACAGAGGCGAGTTTCCCGGCCTATCAGTACATGGTGGCCAGTGACTCTCTGTCACCCAAATGGTTGGCTAACAGCGTGGCTAGCATAGCCGGACGCCGAAACCCGCGCCTCGATCGCCGGCAGCTTGACGGCCTAGCCCACGTCGTTCATCACGCTCTCACACCCGTGGGGCAATCCCTCGATCTGCCGTGGGGCTCCCCCATTATAGTCGCCATGATAGAAAAACCGACACAGCCACCTCTCTTGCAAGATGTTTGGGCTACAGGATACCATTACCTAGTGTTTCCTGCCGGCAGAGACTGACAGGAGGTTGGGCCGGATGAGAGTCTTTTTTGCCGTACTGCGCCGCGAGCTCGCGGATGCCGTGACTTCGCCTTTCGGACAACGTTTGACAATCATCCACTTGGCCGTCTCGGCATCGGCGGTCTTTTTGGGCTGGCCTATCTCATACACCCTCGGGAGGGCTAATGCGGCACCGACTCTGGCTTGGTGGGTTTATGCGGAGATCGTTGTGCTCTCCTACTTAGCCTTGGCGGTCCCGGCCAATATTTTTCCGATCGAGGACAAGATCCGCACGGGAGACTGGATCGTCTACGGTGAAGCGCCCATATGGGCGGTGTATTTGGGTAAAACCCTGGCCAGCCTACTGGCCCTGGCCTTTTGGCTGCTCACCGTGATCCCCATCTTCTTCACGGCCTTGGCCATTTCGCCCATCAGTATCGAACAGTTGCAGTTTTTGGGGTTGTTCGTGGGCTTGTTGCTGACCACCATGGTACAATTAGGCACATGGATCGGGGTCACGGTGGATTCTCAGACTTTCCGGATAGTCGCCGTTGACGTGGCCTTTGTGGCCATCATGTTGGGCAGTATCCTCCTGCAAAGCCTGTCCGGAAGCTTTCATATACCTATCTATGCACAGCCCCTGGAAGTCGCCGCTCGGATCATGAATATCACTGTGCGGGATGCATTGGTGGGTTCGGCGGCCGGCACTCTCGTCGGCCTGTCGGTGCCATTGACGACAACTCCCGCGGCTTCCGTGTCAGACAGCGTACCATGGGGCCCGCTTATCGTCATCTACGGCAGTCTGTTGGTCTTTTTCTTGGCTCTCTCACTGCTATCTCTGCGCCAATGGCGGCAGAACTCAGGCAAGGAAGGTGCCTATTTTGATCCTCGATGAGCAACTCCGCCTCAGGATAGATGCCGTGTTATACCGTCTGCGCAGAGTCGATCAGCTGACGGTTGCCGTGCGGGCGATGGTGGCTTCGTTGCTGGCCTTTGCGCCTTTGCGGGGCATAATCGGTCTGGCTGCCGGAGGAGAAGGCGGACTGATCTCATTTGCCTTGGCGCTGATCGTCGGCGTGACCTATATCATTGTCAGCAGGCGTCCCCACCATACTCGTCTTTCAGCGGCCCGGTTCATCGACCGCCAGCTGAGTCTGGAAGACCGCCTAGCGACGGCCGTGGAACGCTCCGGACCGGAAAGCGGTCCGGGCAATCGCGTTGAACAGTGGCTATTTGCCGATGTGGCCGGGCTGACTCGGTTCATCCGACCGGAGGAGCTGGTTCCCTATCGGCGACCACGTGAAGTGCGCTGGCTGGTTCCCCTCCTGATCGTCGCCGTCGTACTGTCGATGCCCATCTACCCCAAGGGCTTTACCTGGCAGATCGGCGGCGGTGAGTGGCAAGAGATAGCCAAAAAGGCCGATGAGCTGGACGCGCTGGCCGATCAGCTGGAGTATTTGGCTCAACAACAGCCCGAATTGCGTGAAGTGGCTGAGTTGATGCGAAACATAACGGAGCAGTTGCGTGACAGACGCCTCTCAAGAAGCGAGGCTCTGCGCTTGCTTCAGGAATTCGAACGGGAAATGCACCTGAGCGCCGATGCACAGGGGGTCGATCTTGATCTGAGTTATATCCAAAACCTGGCACAACGCCTCCAGCGCATCAATCCTACGGACATGAAGAGCAGAGAATCGGCAAGTCAATGGCTGAGCCAAAACCAACGTCGAGGCGGTGTCTCTGACCGAGATCCTCAATACGGTACAGCCACCGACGAGTATCAAGAATACACGCAGACCCGGGGAACACCGATTCGCAACGGTGACGGTGATAGTGAAATAAGTCAGCAATCCGCGTCCGGCGGACAAAGCTCCGGTGACAGATCCCTCAGTGAATCGACTGATCTGACGGGCGGCTATGACACCGATTACTATGATCCTTTCATGGATGATGAGTCCTACATGTCCGGCAGCTCGGCGGGCGTGAGTCGCGGAGATGATCGCCAAGACGAATCATTCCAGCGCAGCCCGGAGATCATCCGAGAATTCGTCCCTGTCAGCGGGAGCATAAGCGAAAGCGGTCCCATGATCACCGGGCAAGCCGAGGGAACCATGGTGCCGGGTGAGCCGATCAGACCGCGCGTCGGCGGAAGCACTCTGGCTATCATGCCCGTAGGTATTGAGCAGGCGGTGACCCAAGAGCAGATTCCCTTGGCATACAGACATTGGGTCAAACGCTATTTCGAAAGCATCGAACCGGGCCAAGAGCCTTAGGATGGTGACATTTTGATGAGAAATGCCCTGCCCAGTGAAGTCGCGGAAGTACAACACACTTTGGAACGCGTCCGCAATGAGATCGGCAAAGCCTTTGTGGGGCATCCCGAACTGGTAAACGAATTGCTCGTGGCGCTGCTCGCCAACGGTCACGTATTGCTCGAGGGAATACCGGGTCTGGGTAAGACTCTTTTGGTGCGCACCGTAGGTCAAGTGTTGGATCTGTCATTTTCCCGCATCCAGTTCACTCCTGATCTCATGCCGGCGGACATTATCGGCACCAGTATTCTTGTCCAATCGCCCAACGGTGAGCGAACGTTCCGCTTCCAACACGGACCGTTGTTCGCCAACATTGTCCTCGCCGATGAGATCAACAGAGCTTCACCCAAGACCCAGTCGGCCTTGCTTGAAGCCATGCAAGAAAGACACGTGACTGCAGGCGGACAGACATACGAACTTCCCAAACCGTTTTTTGTCCTGGCCACCCAAAACCCGATAGAAATGGAGGGGACCTATCCTCTGCCTGAAGCTCAGGTAGATCGTTTCATGTTTAAGCTGCGAATCGATCTGCCTGATATGGATGACATGCGCACCATCCTCGATCGGACCACCGGTGCCGCAGCACCAGAGGTTTTCACGGTTCTCACCGCATCACAACTGCAAGAGCTGCAAGATCTGGTCCGTGAAGTGCCCATCGCGAGTCATTTGCGTGATCTGGTCATTCAGATTGTATTGGCCACCCATCCCGGTAAACCGCAGGCTCCCGATGTCGTCAACAACTACGTGCGCCTGGGTGCCAGCCCTCGCGGAGCGCAAAGCCTAGTCATCGCCGCTAAGGCGTGGGCTCTTATGAGTGGCCGATTCAACGTCAGCCAGGAAGATATCCATCGCATGGTCCTGCCAGCTTTGCGCCATCGCCTTTTGCTGAGCTTCGCCGGTGAGGCGGAAGGTATCACGACGGAGGAGATTCTCACTCAGGTGTTGGCCCACGCGACTACATCATGGAACCCGTCTCAGGGGTGAAGACATGGATTCGCCAGCCATCGTAACCCTGGAACCGGAGTTTATGATCCGACTGGAGCGTCTGCGCCTGTCTCCGCGGTGGGACATCACTCAGAGCGAAAGCGGCGAACACATGAGCCGTCGTCACGGAGCCAGTGTGGAATTTGCGGATTATCGCGAGTACCGACCGGGCGATGATCCCCGCAGCATAGACTGGGCACTTCTGGCCCGTCATGATCGCTGGTATGTAAAGCTTTTTCGAGGTGAAGAGAATCTACGCCTGGAGCTTTATATCGATGCCAGTACGTCGATGCATTTCAGCCATCCGACCAAGCTGGCCTATGCCGTGCGCCTGGCCGCTGCATTGGGGTATGTAGCTTTGCACCAGGGGCACTGGGTGCGGGCCGCCTTTTTCGGACAACGCCCTCACCAGCTCTTGCCGCCTCTGCGCGGTAAACATGCCGTGACCAGGCTTTTTCGGTTCCTGGCTCTGTCGCATGACGCCGGACCTACGAATATCAACGGGAGCCTGCGACAACTGGCTTTTCAGTGCCGGGACAGCGGTATCGCGGTCTTGCTATCCGATCTGATGGACCCGGCCGGGTACGCCTCCGGAGTGGATGCCCTGTTGATGGGCGGGCGCCGAGTGGTTATCCTCCATATTCTGTCTCCGGAAGAGCTGCATCCGGAAGTAATCGGACATTTTGAATGGATCGATGCCGAAACAGGAGAACACGTCGACATCTCCGTGGACCGCGACACTCTGGCCCTCTATCGGGAGACCCTGTCACATTGGACGGCGGAGATTCGTGCTTTCTGCGAAACAAGACGCATCCCCTACTTCCGGATCGCCACCGACAGACCGTTATCTGATGTTGTCTTCCACGATCTGCGCCAGGGAGGCTTTCTTGCATGAGCCTGCTTTCTCCGTGGTGGCTGCTGCTGCTTCCACTGCTGTATTTGGTCATTATCCTGCATACACTGCACCCGCAACACCACCGCGTGCTGATCTCCAGCGTCCTGTTATGGGAGCGTGTGCGGCGCCAATTGGCGGCCGATGCCCGCTGGCGCCGACTGGTCGCTAATTTGCTCCTTTTGGTTCAACTGCTGGCTTTGTTCAGCCTTATTTTGGCTCTCGCCCATCCGGCTTTTCTCCGGTCAGCCTCCCGGTTAAGGCAAGATATAGTGCTGATCGACACATCACTCAGCATGAATGCCACCGATCTGCCACCCAACAGGCTACAGGCGGCGACAAACGAGCTGATGAAACAGATCAGAACTGATCGGCCAAGGCGCATAGCGGTCATTACCGCCGGTCCAAACCCCGACATCGTCTATCATGGCCCGGCCTCCGTAGCCACTCTGCAGACGGTCTTGCGCAAAATAGAGGCCACCCACGGCGAGACGGATTGGAACCGCGCCGCCGTTTTAGTCCGCTCGGTTTTATCATCGGACAAAGACCGGATTCTCATCGTCACTGACGGAGCATTTGACTCCAAAGAGCTGTCTTTTTTGGCAGAGCTGGCACCCGAAAACGCCATTCAGTCCATCAAAACGGCCGGTTTCGGAGTCAATGTCGGCATAACGGCCTTCGATGCACGACAGGTAGGCGCCTCGCTTTCGGACTATGAAGTACTGATCACCGTGGCCAATTTCTCTTCGGAAGAGGCGGAGGTTCCCCTTACTTTACGTGGTTCACAAGGCGTGCTCGGCCAGCGCCGTCTTCTCATTCCTGCAGGAGAAGGTCGAAGCGTCATCTTTTCTCACACCTTCGCCGGACAGGAGATCTTGCATGCCGAAATCACCTATCCCGATACCCTGGCGGTGGACAATCAGGCCTATCTCATCGCCTATCCGCCAACGCCGACTCGAGTCTTGTTGGTCGGTCCGGGCAACTACTTCTTAGAAAGAGGTCTGCAGGTCTTTCCTCAGGTTCGGCTCGAACGTCGCCTGCTCTATCCCGGTGACGGCGACTACTCGTTGGTCATTTTCAACCGCCTTCCCGTTCCGGAGAACTTCCGCGGCACAGGCCTGTATTTGGCAGGTGCTCCTGCTGATGAGGCTTCGGGTACCGTTCCGTCGCCGGAGATCACTTGGTGGAATCGCTCACATCCTCTGACTCGTTTTATAGACTGGTCCGACGTTGGACTGCTTCGGGCTTTTCGCCTCGATCGCCAACCCGGAGCTCGGGTGCTCGTCGAATCAGAAGCAGGCCCGCTGCTACAGCTGGTTGAAAGCGATGAAGCCCGTATCCTGACATTGAGTTTTGCTTTGGAAGAAAGCGACTGGCCGCACAGAGTCGGATTCCCGGTCTTTTTGAGCCAACTTCTGCAATGGGCGCATCCTGAAGGTTGGGATTTTGTCCGTTCGCCGCTGAGACCGGGTGAGCCGTTCGTACTGCCGCCTTTTTTGGCCGATGCTGACGGTTGGCGAGGGCGTATGCCAAGCGGTGCGACATGGCACCTCGGGCCGGGCACCGGCGGGATCTTTTGGGAGACTAACATGGCAGGAATCTACACGGTGGAACACCCGACAGGAAATTTCGCGTTCGCCGTGAACGCAGGTTCACCAAGCGCCTCGGATCTGCGTCCTCGCCTTGTATTACCGCAGGCTGCGGATGAGACTGGCGAAGCTCAGACGTATCATTCGACATCGCTTTGGCGCCCGCTAGTGTTTTGGACTCTGCTTCTTTTGGTTCTCGAAACCTGGCTCTATACCAACAAGGCCCGGCCGCCCGTCAGACAATGGTCAGAACAAAAAGGGACTGAGTAAACATGCGCTTTCTCACACCCGCGTGGTTGTCGGCGGTCATCCTTATTCTCCCGGTGGTCTTTCTGTGGCATAAATATCTGCTCTCACCAGGAGTGGCGCGCATCACAAGAACAGTCATTTATCTGAGATGCGCTGCTATGCTCTCGTTGATCTTGGCTCTGGCCGGTGCCCAATGGATGGTGCGGCAAAAAGGTACGGATCTGCTCTTTTTGGTCGATGTCTCCGAAAGCATCACCAGCTCCGAACGCAGCCAGAGTATGGAGCTCGTCCGCCGCGCCGCCCGACAACTCGGGCGAAATGATCGAGCGGGCCTGATCGCTTTTGCGGGAGAGGCGTTCGTCGATCAACCGTTGGGCAGCGATTTGAGTCACCTGCGTCAGATTGAATCCAGACCTACCCGCAGTGAAACCGATCTGCAGGCCGCCCTACAAGTGGCCTTGGCTCATGCAGATCCGCAACGCAACCTGCGCCTGATGATCATCAGCGACGGGGTGAACACTCGCGGTGATGTCGAGTCCCTTCTGCCCTCTCTAAAGAGTCGGGGTATTCCCGTCGATGCTCTGCTTGTCGGTAGCCTGCCCGAATCGGAGGTCTCCGTAGAAAGCGTAACCGCCCCGGCCTACGTGCAGGAAAACCAACCGTTTACCCTCCGAGTGGTCATCGCCGCCACGCAGCCTGCCACAGGCAGACTGTGGCTCGTACGCAACGATGATGTGCTTGCGGAACGCCAGGTGGAACTGAAGGAGGGGCGCAACGCATTTGACTTCACGGATCTCAAAGAGCCCTCAGGACTGACGCGCTTTGAGGTGCGTTTGGAGACCGAGCAAGACACTCTGATCCAAAATAATATCGGATATGCCACCGTTTCCGTCGCCGGACCGAGCAAGGTATTGGTCATCACCGCTAACCGAGACGCCTCGGCGGCTTTGATCAATGCTCTGCAACAAAACAGCATTCCCATCGAAGTGACATCTCCAGCCATGACCCCGGCCAGCGCTGAGATGTTGAGCGCCTATGCAGCCGTAGTGATCCACGATGTACCAGCGCTCGGCTTCTCACCGACCCAATTGGAACAGATCGCCGCCTATGTACGTGAGCTTGGCGGCGGCCTGGTGACGATCGGCGGATATAACAGTTACGGCTTGGGAGGCTATTACAAGACGCCTTTGGAGAGCGTGTTTCCGGTAGCCATCGATGTCTCACAGACAGTCGTCATGCCGTCTTTGGCTATGGTTCTCGTCTTGGACAAGTCAGGCAGCATGGCTTCGGTGCAAGGCAGACGCGACAAGATCACCCTGGCCAAAGAAGCGGCACTCGGTGTTCTTGATGTCATGCTAGATCATGATCTGTTCGGAGTTATCGCCTTTGACAGCGATCCGTACTGGATCGTACCTCTTCAAACTCCCACAGATCGACTCGGTATGGCTGAACAGATAGGAACTATTGGTGCGGGCGGCGGAACGGACCTCGGCCCGGCGATGCTAAAAGCCTATGAAGCCTTACAAGCGGCGGATGCCGCCGTGAAGCACGTCATCATCCTCTCCGACGGGCAATCCATGGACTACGATTTCCCATATGTGACCTCGCTGTTGCGTTCCACCGGAGCCACCGTAAGCTCAGTAGCCATTGGTGAGGATGCCGATCGCGAACTTTTGGCCCTGATAGCGCGCCTGGGCAATGGCCGTTTCTACTACACGGAGGATGCAGACACCATCCCGCAGATTTTCACCACCGAAGCCTTTGTAGTCTCCCGACCGCTCGCCGTGGAAGAGCCCGTTCAGCCTCAGGTTCATCAGCCCGCGCCGTTTTTGACAGGCATAGACATGGAGAATCTGCCGGTTCTTTCGGGCTATGTACTGACCTCTCCGAAGGCTACCTCAGCCATCCATCTGGAAACCGAGGATGCGGACCCGATTCTGGCCTCCTGGAGACATGGTCTGGGCCGGGTTGTCTCTTTTACTTCGGGCGCTACGACTGCTTGGGCCTCGGATTGGCTGGCTTGGAGCGATTTCGGAGCTTTCTGGAGTCAGACGGCGCGCTGGGCTATGCGCCCCGAACAGCCCACGAACCTGCGAACTCACTTCACCATCTTTGAAGGCCAAGGCAGTCTTGTGGTGGATGCCATCGATGACCAGGGCCGTTTCCTGAACTTCCTTCAGCTGCAGGCTGAGATTCTCTCTCCCGCCGGTGAGAACAGGCGTCTGGCGTTGACCCAGACGGCACCGGGTCAGTATCAGGCGCAGTTCCCGGCGAGCGAACAGGGGATTTGGTTGGCCACCATCTCAGATCCGAACCATCCCGAGTTTGACAGGCCTTTCATTATCGGTACGGTACTTCCCTATTCCAACGAGTATCGCCTGATCGGACGGGACAGCGCCGCTTTGGAACGATTGGTCTTGACCACCGGAGGGAAGCTCTTCCTCAAGGCAGATGAGCCTTCAGACCAAGAGCTGCGATCATTGCTGCGACATCCCCATCCCGTACGACACCCTCTGAATCTGTGGCCCATTCTGTTGCTCTTGGCTTTGCTCCTTTTTCTCATCGACATTATGGTGCGGTATTTGCCGTCCTCAATGCTTCGCAAGTTGGAAATCGCTCTATGGGGCACCTCTTCGGTAATGACCACGGATGTGGCGGCCCAACAGCCTTCTGAAGAAGTCTCCGCCGAAGAGCCTGTACCGGTGACGATCGATTACATTGTTGAGCCTGTACCCCGGCTGGAGGATCTGATTCAACAACGACGACAAGCTGACTTGAGTGCTGAACCGCTTCTCGATCCGGCGCGCTATTTGGCCCGCTTGCGCCGTACCCGCAGACAGAGCGGATCAGAAGATGATGAAGACCGGCAGGGTTCTTGACGATCATGGCCTCCAATATATTAGGTCAATGAAATGATCTTCAGGAGGTGCAAGGCGTGAATCCCACGAGAATTCGCAGGGTACAAGCAAGGAGTTGGCTTGCGGTTGCGGTAGTGCTTGTCGCTATCGTTATCTGTTACTTGCGTATCGCAGCCGACAAGGCCACTGAGATTATCGTCTACAACCCAAGCGGCTTCAAAGCGACCCAAGAAGCTGAAGGCCATTGTTGGACCGGATCCTTGGCTGCACCACGCGCCGGCGCATATCGTTGCGCCGTGGATAACGCAATCTTTGATCCTTGTTTTGCCATGGATGACTCAGTGGCCTGTCCGGTAGGCGACCCGGCGGAGAACCGGGGCTTGCTGATCAGACTCACTCAACCTCTGCCGACCCCGCCCGATGCCTGGGATAATCCTCCGGATCCAAAGAACCCCTCACCATGGTATGTGCAGCTGCGCAGCGGCGGATTTTGCGGAGTGCTTACGGGAACCCGGCCACCTGAGTTTCCTCTGGGTTGCGTCATTCCCGGTCTGCCTGAGGGTGCAGTATGCTCTGAGCCGGTGCCGTTGGCCCATAAATCAGGCATCTACGCCTCTACATGCGGCAGCTGGGACGGGCAGCAACTGCATCAAGGGCGAGTCTATTTCGTGACGAGGATGTGGCTGTGACCGGCCGCCGACCAGCGTGATCCGTCAGTGATCGTGTATTACATTCAATCAGGGCGAAGATACCTTCGCCCTGATTTCATCCCCTATTGCTCTCCGAAGAAGCGCTTGATCTCGAGTTCCGCCGCCTCCGGCGAGTCGGCCGCATGGACCATGTTATACGGATTGACAAGAGCAAAATCACCTCTGATGGTACCCGGGACCGCCTCCAACGGATTTGTGGCACCTACCAGATTGCGTACGTGGCGGATACAGTCGGGGCCCTCGATAATGGCCATCACCACCGGTCCCGCAGTAATCGCCTTCATCAATTCCGGAAAGAAGGGCTTGTCCGCGTGGTGACCGTAGTGCACCCGGGCTAAGTCCTCTGAGATGGTAGTCATTTTGAGGTTCGTGATCCTGAGCCCTTTTTGTTCCAATCGCCGCAGAATCTCACCTATGAGTCCTCGTTTGACTGCTTCCGGCTTGACGATCACGAATGTCCGCTCCACCAGCTATCAGCTCCTTAATCATTGGCGTCGGGTCGAAAGCCAGCTACTCGGCTGATTCGCCCCAATGAAAGAATCCGCTCTCTTTGGCATGAAGTTTGGCAAGGAAAAGAATGCCATAATTTGATTATATCACGGGGCGCGGGAGCTAGTGGGTTCGATGCAACACCATGTCCGCCACGCTGATCAGTGCCTTGCGTATATCGCCATTTCCCGATTTCGGCAACCGCTCTTTTGCCCGACTGACCAGCGTCTGCGCCACCTGCAGACTGTAGTCCACCCCGCCGTACTCACGGACAATCTCCAGTACCTGGGGGATCGCTTCTTTGACGGAGGACCGACTGGCCAGACACAAGCTGAGCTCCGCTTGCGCTTTGCTCTGCCTCAAGATATGGATGACCGGTAAGGTGATGACGCCCGACACAAAATCACTGCCTACGGGTTTGCCTAACACCTCGGCATCAGCGGTAAAATCTAAGACGTCATCGATCACTTGAAAGGCCAGGCCTAAGAGACGACCGTACTCGCCCATGGCCTCGACATCTTCGCTCGGACCACGGGCCACCAACGCTCCAGCCTGACAACACACAGAGAAAAAAAGAGCCGTCTTTTTTTCTATCCGCTCAAAATACTCGGCCTCCGTTTGAGCCAGATTCCCCAAATTGGCGTTCTGAGTCAACTCTCCTTCACACATCCCGTGGATCATCCGGGAAACGATTCGGACTACCTCCAAAAGACCCACTTCAGCCAACAAACACAGGGCCCGGGCCAGCAACGCATCACCTGCCAGTACCGCCTGCTGATTACCCCAAACATAATTGATGGTCGCTCTGCCTCGGCGAGTATCAGCGACGTCAATGACATCGTCGTGAACAAGGGTCGCCATATGAATCAGTTCCATGGCTGCCGCCACTGGAACGACCTCTGAGACGTCTTGGGTAAAAAGACTCGCCGACAACAGAGTCAAAACCGGCCTGATACGCTTTCCCCCGCCATCGAGCAGGTGAAAAAAGATCTCCTTGGCCTCAGACGTGGCATCTAAGAGTGCGGATCTGAGACGCTGCTCCACAAATCCCACGGCCTCGCCCATTCCGGGGAGAGTCTCCCGGAGCAAGTTCAAGCTCATCTGTCTTCGCTCCCAAACGCAATCCGATCGAATGCAGCTTTCCCCACATCCGCCGACACGATACATTCTTCCTACAGATGAACGCGCATATCCATGAGCTCTCCGACTCGCCAAAGCCGCAGAATCAGCGTGCCACCAAAACCGGCGGTGCGCACCGCCTCCGCCAAATCCTCCATAGAGGTGATCTGTCGGGCGTTTGCAGCCACAATGACATCCGCCGGTTGCAATCCTGCCCTATCAGCCGGGGTGTCCGGAAGAACACGGGTGATGAACGCTCCGTGCTCTGTCGGCAGGGGTTGGCCGGTGTTCCGCCTGATGGCTTGAGCCAGTGAGGGAGTCAGCGTACCGCCAACGGCGCCCAAACGCACCGGGCGCCCGTAGCGCAGGATCTGTTGCATGGTCTCCATGGCATCGGTGATGGGAATGGAAAAGCCAAGTCCTTGGGCCTCTACGCCCGCGACTTGGCGCACAACAGCCGTATTGATCCCTATCACCCGTCCTGACAAATCGACCAGAGGACCGCCGCTGTTGCCCGGATTGATGGCCGCATCGGTCTGAATCAAGTTCTGAAGAGGAGGTCCTTCAGAGGACCCGACAGCGAGTTCTCTTCCCAAGGCGCTGATGACACCGGTGGTTACGGAGTAGTCGAAGCCGAAAGGATTGCCAATGGCGATCACCTGCTGCCCCACGCGCAACCGGCGCGAATCCCCCAGTGGAGCTACAGGAAGATCCGAGCCTTCGATGCGGATCACAGCCAGGTCACTTTGGGGATCCGTGCCGACAACCGAGCCGGGAAAACCTCTGCCATCAGGCAAAAAGACGTCAATCTGTTTGGCGTCTCGCACCACATGATAGTTGGTCAGGATATGCCCCTTTGAGTCGATGATGACTCCAGAGCCGAGTCCGTAGGTTTCGGTGACGACAGGCCCAAACAAGGAGGCTATCTGCACGCTTTCCGTGACGGCGATCTTGACCACACTGTCGCCGACACTGCGCACTGCCCGGACCAAGGCCTGTTCCACTACGGCTTCACCGATTTGAGAGATCTCACTGCCGCGAGGCAAAGCCTCTTGTCTGTCGCTTTGACGAACGGTGACAACTCCTGCCGCAAAAACGACAACAACAGCCAGAATTCCAATCCATTGACGCCTTGACATACTCCTCTCCCCTCAGCGACACGCTCTGTACCCATGACGTAGTGTGTCGCAGGGAAGGATCAGTTACACTGCGTCCATGACCAACTGCCGGACGTCAGTTTCCAAAGCGGCTAAGGCTTCGCGATCAGGGGCTTCCAGATAGATGCGAAGCAGCGGTTCGGTACCCGAGGCGCGCACCAGCATCCAGCTGCCGTCCGTGAAAATGTACTTGGCCCCGTCAATGGTCACCACATCCGCCAACCGACGTTTGCCGACGTTCTCAGGCGGCTTCTCCCGCAGATGCGCCAACAGCACCGCTTTTTTCTCCTCGGGATAGCGCAAATCGATACGTTTTGAAACACATGGTCCTACTTGATCGGCCCAGCGCTTCAGATACTGCCGCAGCGGAATCCCGGTAACGGCTCGCACTTCCGCCAGCAAAAGCGTGGCCAGCACGCCGTCTTTTTCGGGAATATGCCCCAGTATACTCAGCCCGCCGCTTTCTTCTCCGCCGATGATGACTGCCTCCTTGCGCATCCACTCACAGACATGTTTGAAACCTACGGGCGTCTCACGCAAAGTCAAACCGAAATGATCCGCTAAGCGATCGATCAGATGGGTGGTGGCTAACGTGCGCACGACCGATCCTTTAAAACCTCGTCGTTCCACCAAATACGGTATGAGCAGAGCGATGACTTCATTGGGCGACAAGTAAGTCCCGTCTGAATCGATGATCCCAAAACGGTCGGCGTCTCCGTCAGTGGCCAGGCCGAGATCTATCCGGCCTGTCTTGGTCAACTCCACGAGTTCGGACAAATAGCGCTCCTGAGGCTCGGGAGTGACTCCTCCGAAAAGCGGATCGCGCTCCGTCCGCAGTGAGACAACTTCCATCCCGGCTTGGCGCAGGATGTCACCGACGTAGTGACGTCCGGATCCGTGCATGGCATCATAGCCTATCTTGAGACCGGATTCGGCGATGGCCTCCAGGTTCACTAAACGTCGTAACGAGGCGACATAGTCAAGACTCGGATCCCAGGATTCAACATCCAATTCTTCCGCCGAAGCTGTCTGCGGCACAGCCACCTCGCCGCTCATGACCCGGCTGAGATGACGTTCTATGTCGGAGGTTATCTCGGGGGATGCCGGTCCGGCATAGGCCGGTATGAACTTCACCCCGTTGTATTCAGGCGGATTGTGGCTGGCCGTAAACATGATCGCCCCGGCGGCATTGAGCTGAAGCACGGCATGTGCCGCCACGGGCGTGGGTACATCTTCCTCGGGCAACCAGACATGTATACCGTTTGCCGTCATCACTGCCGCCGCCTCACGGGCAAAGCGCTCAGCCATAAAACGCGCGTCGTGAGCAACAACCACCCCCTGTTTATCGATCCCCGCTTGTTTCAGGTGTTCGGCAATGGCTTGACAAACCAAGCGAACGTTAGAAAACGTGAACGTATCACACATGATCGCTCTCCAGCCATCGGTGCCAAAACGGATTGTCGCTGTCCCATCCAAATCCATCGCCCTCCTTGCATCGCCGGCTACGGCCCATGCATTCTCATCTACAGCCTCCCCCATTGCTTCCCGTATCTTACATACCTGCCCTTTTTTACCTGCTCAATGCGAGTTTGGAGGATTTTCTCTTCGCAGGGCCCGAACCCCGCCATATAGAAGAGTCAAAAGCAAGGGGGGATTTACATGTCTTGGGCCAGAATGCCTTTTGTGCTTCTGCTGATCAGTCTATTGCTCATCAACGTCCCCCAAGGACGGCCCCCTGACATCGTGATCACTCACATGCCCGAACTCGGAGCAACCGCTCAAGACAGGCGTCCCGATCCCTATTCGATCCGCTTGGTCACCTATAACATCCGACACGGCACCGGTCTTGACGGCCAAGTAGATCTGAGGCGAGTGAGCTCCACGTTGATGGCCGCTGACGCCGACATCATTTTTCTCACGGAAGTCGACTCCCGCCGGCGCCGCAGCGGATTTGTCGATCAGCCGACTGAATTGGGCATGATGCTCGAAATGCCCTATGTGGCTTTTGCTCCGGCCCTTGCGCGGCGTTTTCCGGGCATGAACGCGCTTTACGGAAATGCCCTCCTCAGCCGATTTCCCATCGAGGAGGCCGAACGCATCTCACTTCCCACAAGCCCTTGGCAAGAGCCGCGAGTGGTCCTTTCGGCCGCCATACGCTTGCCGGATAACAAAGTGTTGCGAGTTATCGGAACTCACCTAGGGCTCAGTCATTCCGATCGCCTTACACAGGCGGCACTTCTCAGAGAACTAAGATCGATGTATGACACTGACCATCTGGTGCTCATGGGTGATCTAAACGCCCATCCGGATTCACCGGAGATACAACTGCTGCTCGGCGGATCCGGTGATGGCGAGCTTGCCGCCCGCTGGGTTGATCCCATCGAAGGCAGCCGGACACCCGCCACTTTCCCTACCCATGCACCTCGAGCGCGCATCGATTATATTCTCGTGTCGGAAAGCCTCAAATCGAAGATACGAGCCTACAGCAGTCCCTTCTCCGATGCCTCTGACCACCTACCGGTCTTGGCCGAACTCTCATTGGTTGAGTCTGGCACCCACCAGTAGCAGACGCATGATTTGCTCCGCGGCAGTTTCGAGAAGCGCCGCTGCGTTGTCCATTGCCTCCTCGAGTGTCATGGGACGGCGTACCAGACTGAAGATGGCATCAAAACCATGATCGTGCAACTGCCGCGCATCGTCGGCTACGGATCCGGCCAAGGCGATCACGGGCTTTTTGTACTTGACGGCTACTTCAGCCACCCCGGCCGGTGCCTTTCCGAACGCCGTCTGTGAGTCAATTCCGCCTTCCCCGGTGATGACCAGATCCACCGTGCGGACATGTTTGTCCAGCTCTACCACATCGAGTACTATGTCCACTCCCCGCTGCATGCGAGCCGGAAGGAACGCCAAGAGTCCGGCCCCCAAACCACCGGCCGCGCCAGCACCGGGCAGGTCCCGGACGTCTTTGCCCAGTTGTCGATGAATCACATCCGCATAGTGCTCCAGGGCTGCATCAAGTTCGACGACCATTTGAGGAGTGGCTCCCTTTTGCGGACCGTAGACGGCACTGGCTCCGTTAGGCCCGCACAGCGGATTGGTGACATCGCTGGCCACCACGATCTCCATATTGGCCACGTCAGGGTTTAGCCCGCTGACGTCAACAGCATGCAAGCGCGCCAAAGCCGCCCCTCCCGGCGGCAGCTCCTGTCCGTCGGCATCCAACAGACGGATACCCACCGCTTGCGCCAGGCCAGCTCCGCCGTCGTTGGTCGCGCTGCCGCCGATGCCCACAATAGCTTTTGAACAGCCTCGTGCCGCGGCGGCCAACAAAAGCTCCCCGGTACCTCTGGTTGTGGTAATCATGGGATTGCGCTTTTCAGGTGGTACGAGCACCAGTCCGGAAGCCGAAGCCATCTCTATGACTGCGGTTTTGCCGTCACCGAGAATCCCGAAAAAAGCCTCCACCGGTTCACCCAAAGGACCGGTAACCGTCACCCCGACTATTTCACCGCCCGTAGCATCCACGAGCGACTGCACGGTGCCTTCTCCTCCGTCGGCCATAGGCACCTCGATCAGGTGCGCCTGCGGAAGTACGCGGCGAATACCGGTGGCGATGTGTGCAGCCACTTCCCGCGCGGTCAAAGAGCCTTTGAACTTGTCCGGAGCGATTAGAATACGCATGATCACACCCCACTAATGCCTGTACAATGCTGTTGAGCTTCTCCGTTCCGTGGCCTATACCCTGCGACAAGTGTCTGCCTCCTGCAAGGCGGACGATAAAAAACAGGCTGATGTCCAAAAAGAACACCGGCCTGTTTTCGCAAATCACAACCATAAGCCTATGATCGCCGTGTTGGCTGCAGAAACGACTGTCCCGCGCCCGTTGTAAACAACGTCGGACTTGTTATGCTTCAACGAATTCGACGACCTTGCCGGAAGCGAAAATAAGCCTGGCAATGCGCTTGCCTTTCCATATAATGCGCACGCCTTCTTTGGGCGAGACCGTCACCCCGCTCTTCTGCGCAACCTTGATAGTCATTTACTCTCTCCTCGTTGATCTGCTAACCAACACTTGCATTATACGTTCGCCATGTCGATGTCACAACCGGAATCTGACCCTGCACCGCTGCCAACTATAGGCACCCCAAGCATAATCTGCTCCAATGTCTTGCACGGCTGCGTGGCCCCAAGCAAAAGACGCCTGGGCTACTCTTGCTCAGGCGTCCTTTTGTGTATGGTGCGCCCAGCAGGAATCGAACCTGCGCACCCGGCTCCGGAGGCCGGCGCTCTGATCCGCTGAGCTATGGGCGCTCGTTATTGCTTTTACATTATAGCAGACGCCGCGGCCACCCGCAACCACAAGAATCAATTGGGACACCTTTCGCAACAGTCTGAATGCAGCTTACCCGCCGCTGTCATCATCACACCCTTGCACAAATAGCTGTCCTGAGCTGTGGATTAAAGCCAACAGTACCTTGCTGATGTCACGGAAACCTCTTTCGGCCAGTTGTCTGCGCAGCCACTGTTCATCCAAACCGATTGCTTCCAAGGCGCCGTAATCGATTTCGCCGTCGATCACCAGAGTGTGAGTCGGTCCTTCGTAGGACGTCTCCAGTCCCAAATCCGACGGTGTTACCGCACGATGCTGGGATTTCGGCAGAACCGACAGCTCACCGTCGCACTCTAGAATGGCCATCTCCACATCCATGAGATTGGGATATCCCCGAACGCGCAATTGCTCCATCAGTTCGGCGACACTAAATCGCAGGCGACGCATCTCACCGTGCACCAGTCTTCCGTCACGTACGACCACTGAAGGTCTCCCGGAAATGAACTCACGTATCCGACGGTTGCTGAAACTAATACGCGAGAGTGCGATCTCCAAAATGACGAGAGTGACGATCGGTATGACGCCCAACATGAGAGGTCTTTGGGGATCTTCAATGGGAATGGCGGCCGCTTCAGCCATGATGATTGTAACGACCAAATCCAGCGGTCCCAAAGAGCCCACGCCTCTCTTACCCAGGATTCGCAATGTGATTAGTAAAAAAAAGTAAAAGAACACGGTACGAGAAAAAGAGATGAGCAACATGAAGTGACTCCCGAAAGAGTGATCCGCTACAGATTCCCCTCTTTCGACACGTTTCATTCATCGCCGGCCTTGTTGTGACCCAATCCCTGTCTCAAGAGTGCGAACAAATTCGGCCCGTATTGCTTGCGCCCTCATGATGATGGTGGTATACTCAGAGCACAATAGCCCTTTCCTTGCATCGAGTAGGGTGACGCTCGCTGATCAGGCGAGCGTCAGCCCTCTCACAGAA
>ERZ773359.1268-NODE-1268-length-35419-cov-12.485833_pt1 | contig 35419 bp, 31 predicted proteins | sample MGYA00374955_ERZ773359 | MGnify/ENA primary metagenome ERZ773359 (study PRJEB29098, sample SAMN04486028) | biogas fermenter metagenome | study: EMG produced TPA metagenomics assembly of the Biogas fermentation microbial communities from Germany - Plant 4 DNA1...
TTTAAGATAAGTCCAAAAAATGGTTAAAGAAGGGCAATTTCTGCTATAATTCAAAAAATAACTTTAGTTTTTCTCCGGGAAGAAAATATATGAAAAATGAAGAAGGTGGAGGAATTTTAGAAGGTATCTTTAATTTTTTTCTTCCTCAACATTGCCTGATTTGTGGCTCATACCTTTCTCGCTCCCGGGGTTTTCCTCTGTGTTCTGCGTGTTTTTCCCGGATTGAGTATCTTCGCAGTCCTTTATGTGTGAAGTGTGGCAGACCTCTACCTGGCTCTTCTGCTCTTTTGTGTCACCACTGTCGAGCTTTTTCTTTCCATTTTGATAGTGCCCGGGCAGTGGCGCTTTACACTTCTCCTTTTCGAGAATGCATTCACGCTTTTAAATATCAAGGCTTTACCTCTTTTCGCTCTCTTTTTGGTGAGCTCCTTTGCGAATATCTGGAAAAAAATCCCTTTTTAAGAGAAGTGGATTTTCTTTTACCTGTTCCTCTTCATCCTGCTCGCTTCATCGAGCGAGGGTTTAATCAATCGCTTATTCTGGCGGAGGAAATTAAAAAATGCTTTTCCCTTCCTCTTGTGTCTAAAGAAGTCCGGAGAGTTAAACCTACTTTACCCCAGGTGGGCTTACGCTTCAGGGAAAGAAGAAAGAACATGCGAGGGGCTTTTGAGATAAAGGAAAATAACCTTTTTCAGAACAAAAGGGTTCTCATAGTAGATGATGTCCTCACTTCTCGCTCTACGGTGGATAGTTTAAGTCAAACCTTAAAAAAAGGAGGGGCAAAAGAAGTTTTAGTTCTGGCTCTGGCTTCCGGAAAGTGAATTTTTATTCTTCAAAAGCAAATATATTTTGGTTTTTGGGAATCTCGTCTCAATTATAGAGTACATCAATTATAGTATGCTGCAGAACCTGTAAGACTATAGAAGGGGGAACATCTTCACTTGTCAACCTCTGGAGATTGCAAGGTCACTGGGATTCTTTTTCCCAGCGTAATTATCTCAATTTTTTTAATCTTTTCTGCTTTAATCTTACGTCGTAGACCGTTCGCTTCTTCCGATGACAAGATGAGGAGCACCGTTAGATTGTCATCGGAAGGTTTGCGGTTGACGGTTAGTTACAATATGTTTCCTGATGAATTTGAAATGAGGAATTCATTTTAAATATTAATAAAATTCTTGATTAAATTTAAATTTGTTATACAATGTTATTGAAAGATTATTCTATTTTTGAATATCAATTCAAAAAAGGAAAGAAATGAATAACTCCGATTTAGAACTGATAACCCGCGTTGCCTGGCTTCATTTTATGGAAGGAATGACTCAGCGAGAAATCGCTCGCCATCTAAACATTTCGCAACCCAAAGTAGCTCGTCTCCTTGACCGGGCACAGAAAAGCGGGATAGTAAAAATTTCTATTGAATCTCCTCTGGCTAACTGCCTTACGATAGAGAAAAAACTGCAAGAGCTTTTTCCTTCTCTCGAAGATAGTCTGGTTGTTCCTGCATCCCCCCGGCAAGACTTGTTAGAGACTTTAGGGCGAGCGGGAGCTTGGTATCTGGAGAGGGTTCTAAGCGATGGAGATTTGGTGGGTATTGCCTGGGGTAGGACATTAAAACAGGTGGCTTTGTCTATTAAATCAGCTCCCGTTAAAAACCTCAAGTTTGTTACTTTAGTAGGGGGGCTGACAGCATCAGCTTCGCTCAATCCTTATACCATCGGAGAGAGATTGGCTTCTATTTTTGAGGGAGAATGCTACTATCTTTACGCTCCAGCAGTGGTGGAATCAGAAGAAATTCGTGATTTTTATCTGCGAGAGCGAATTAACCAGAAGACTCTCGACTTGGCTCGCCAGGCTAAGTGGTCTCTTTTAGGTATCGGGGCGGTGGACCCTCGCTACTCTATTTATGCTCTAACTGGCTTCATTGACTATCATGAGTGGGAGCTCTTGCTTCAAAAAGGAGCAGTAGGAGATATGGTGGGTCAATTTTATAACCGGGAGGGAGAAATTATTGACACTCCTCTGCACCGAAGAACTGTGGCTATCCCCTTAGAAGATATTCGCCATATGCCCCGTGTAATCGGTATTGCCGGAGGGGATAATAAGGTGGAAGCCATCCTGGGGGCTTTGCGGGGTGGTTTTATAAATATTCTTATTACCGATGAAGAAACCGCTTTAAAAATAATAGAAAGAGGGGAAAAAAATGAGTGAGATAACCTGCATAGGAATATTAGTAGCTGATTTAGTAGGACGTCCAATTGACCGTTTCCCGGAAAAGGGAAAATTAATGCTGGTTCCGGAGATGGAACTCCATGCTGGGGGATGTGCTCACAACACCGGAGTAGATTTAAAAAAGCTGGGAGAAGAGGTTAAGGTAGTGGGAAAGGTGGGAAGAGATGGTCTGGGAGAATTTATGATAAATTCTCTGCGGGCGCATGGGATTGATGCCGGGGGAATCTCAGAAGACGATGAGCATCATACCTCAGCCACCATGGTAATAGTGGATGGCCAGGGGGAGAGAACTTTCCTTCACTATCCAGGGGCCAATCGGGGCTTGAGAGAAAAAGATATAGAAGATAGTTTTTTAAGTGGTTCACAAATAGTGCACATAGCGGGAAGCTTTCTCATGCCCGGATTTGATGGAGAAGAAACTGCCCGAGTCCTCGAGAGAGCAAAAAATCTGGGAGCTCTTACTTCTTTGGATACTGCCTGGGATGACACGGGAAAGTGGCTCTCCACTATTGAACCCGCTCTTTCTTATATCGATATTTTTCTCTCCAATCGTGATGAGGCTCACCATATATCCGGGAAAACCAATCTTCCTGATATTGCTCGGTTTTTTATGGATTACGGGATAAAAGTGGTGGCCATCAAAATGGGGGAAGAGGGAAGTTTTATCATGACTGAAGAAGAAAAGGTTTTAGTTCCTCCTTTTTCGGTAGTAGCAGTAGATGGAACAGGGGCGGGTGATGCTTTTTGTGCCGGATTTTTGGTGGGGTATCTACGAGGCTGGGACCTCTATGAAACTGGGCGCTTTGCCAATGCTTGTGGAGCTATGTGTGTTAGAAAAATGGGAGCCACCGAAGGAGTGGGAAGCTTGGAAGAAACTCTGGCTTTTATTGAAGAGGCCGAAGGAAAAGGAAACAGTAGATGAAAAAAGGGATACAATTTGGAGCGGGTAACATCGGACGAGGATTCATTGGTCACTTGCTCTGGGAATCGGGATTGGAGATTGTTTTTGTGGAAGCCAGGGAAGACCTGGTCCGGTTATTGAATGAGCGGGGATGCTATCCCTTGCGTCTTCTCCACCGCGAGGGGAAAGAAGAAGATTTAATCATAGATAACCTGAGAGCCCTTTCTACTCAAGAAGAGGACAAAGTAGCTAAAGAAATAGAAGAAGGAGATGTGGTATTTACTGCTGTAGGAGTGAAGAATCTTCCTGCCATTGCTCCTCTTTTAGCTCAAGGGTTGGAGCTTCGCTTGCGGGGGAGTGCCGATTTTTTAAACATTTTTCTCTGTGAGAACTTAAAAGATGCTCCTCAGCTATTGAAGGAGGAGATAGAAAAATACCTCACTCCTTCCGGTAAAAATTTTTTAGAAGAAAAAGTGGGGTTAGTGGGAACAGTAGTGGCTCGAATGGTGCCGGTTATGGGAGAGCGCTACGGGGTAGAAGACCCTCTTTTTGTGGTGGCGGAATCTTACCATCACTTGCCTTTTGATGCTCAGGCAGTAAAAGGAGAAGTGCCGAAAATAGCCGGGCTGAGAGCGGTGAGCAATTTTCCAGCGGAAGTGGAAAGAAAGTTATTCATTCACAATTTAGGTCATGCTGCTTTAGCTTATTTAGGATATCGCGAAGGTTACACCTATATTCACGAAGCTATAAAAGATGAAAAGATAAGAAAAATTCTCGATGGGGCCTGGGAGGAAGTTTCTCGGGCTCTTTTGCAGAAACACCCTGATTTAGACTCTCAAGAGCACGAGAAGTTAGTGGAGGACTTGCAAGAGAGATTTGCCAACCCCTTACTTTTAGATACGTTAGAGCGAGTAGGGAGAGAGCCTTTGCGGAAATTAGCACCTGAAGACCGCCTGATAGGGGGAGCGAACCTGTGTCTTTCGCAAGGAATTTTCCCTCACTATATAGCTATAGTTTGCGGGGCAGCTCTTTCCTACGACTGCCCTCGGGATGAAGAAGCGGTGAAGTTGCAGAAAATGATTCAGGAGAAGGGGGTAGAAAAGGCTATGGAGGAGATATGTGGAATAAAAGCAGAGAGCAGGTTAGGTCAGGCCATTCTTTCTGCTTATGAAAATTTTTCTTGAAAAAGAAAGGAGTGGAAAAAATGAAAGCAGCGGTATTTTATGGGCCGGGTGATATAAGGATAGAAGAGCGACCTGTGCCATCTGTGGGAGAAGGGGAGATTCTTCTCCGGGTGGGAGCCTGTGCTATTTGCGGAACTGATGTGCGTATTTTCCGCCATGGTCACCATAACGTTCATCCTCCCCAGATTACCGGGCATGAAATCGCCGGAGTGATTGCCGATATAGGAAAAGGGGTACGGGGATATAAAGAGGGAGAAAGAGTGGCTGTAGCTCCTATATTACACTGTGGAGAATGTTTTTACTGTCGGAGAGGGTTACCTAATCTGTGTTTGAACTTTGAAGCTCTGGGGTATCATCATCCCGGGGCATTTGCTGAATACATGATAATTCCGGAGCGAGCGCTGCGAGGAGGGAACATCAACCGTATTCCCGATAACTTGTCTTTTGAGGAAGCCAGCTTAGCTGAACCTCTGGCTTGCGCTTTGAATGGGGAGCTACTCTCTCAGGTAGGAGTGGGAGACTATGTTTTGGTGGTGGGGGCAGGTCCTGTAGGCTGCATGCATATAACGCTATCTCGGGCTTTAGGGGCGAGTAAAGTAATAGTTTCGGAAATTCAAGAAAAGAGATTAAATTTGTCCCGGGAGTTTGACGCTGACTATTATATTAATCCGGAGAAAGAAAACCTAAAAGAAAAGCTTCTCCAAATTACCGAAGGCATCGGTCCTACTGTGGTAATCGTTGCTGCTCCAGCTCGGAAAGCTCAGGAGGAAGCTCTGGATCTGGCTGCTTCCCGGGGGCGAATTAACTTTTTTGGAGGTCTTCCCGGGGATAACAAGATAGCTCAATTAGATAGTAACCTCATTCATTATAAAGAACTTTTTGTTCATGGAACTTCTGGTTCTACTCCCCTTCATAATGCCTGGGCTTTAGAGATGATGGCGGCAGGTAGGGTGGAAGGGAAAAAATTGATCAGTAAAGTGGTAAGTTTAGATGAACTTCCTCAGGCTCTTGAGGAAGCAGAAAGTGGAGATTATTTAAAAATAGTGGTAAAACCTGGAATAGGAGGATAGACATGGAATCCAAAGATAAGTTTCTTAATATGTATCGGGATATGGTGCGAATTCGCCGCTTTGAAGAGACAGTGAGTGATCTCTTCAGTCAGGATAGGATTCGGGGCACCACTCATCTTTATATTGGAGAAGAAGCAGTGGCAGTAGGAGCCTGTAATGCTATTAACCCCGATGACTACATTACTTCTACTCACCGGGGTCACGGGCATTGTATTGCTAAAGGGGCTACCTTAGATAAAATGATGGCTGAGCTCTTTGGTAAAATTACCGGCTATTGTAAAGGCAAAGGTGGGTCATTGCATATTGCTGACCTTAACGCTGGAAACTTAGGAGCTAATGGTATTGTGGGTGGAGGGATTCCCATTGCTGTGGGCTCGGGGTTGACTGCTAAATATAAAAATACGGGAAAAGTAACAGTGTGCTTTTTTGGTGATGGAGCAGCTAATACCGGGGCTTTTCACGAAGCCTTGAATTTGGCCGGAGTATGGAAACTGCCGGTAATTTTTGTCTGCGAAAATAACCTTTATGCTATGTCGGTGCCGGTTAAGGAGGCTTTTCCCATTCAGGATATTGTGGAAAGAGCCCCGGCTTATGGAATGCCGGGAGTAATAGTAGACGGCATGGATGTTTTAGCGGTAAAAGAGGCCGTGGAAGAAGCAGCCAAAAGAGCCCGGCGAGGGGATGGTCCTACTTTAATTGAATGCAAAACCTATCGTTATTTAGGGCACTCCAAAAGTGACCCCCGGGCTTACCGAACTAAAGAAGAAGAAAGTCAATGGAAAGAGAGAGACCCTATTAAACGATATAAACAGTGGCTCCTGGGAAATGGGGTAACGGAAGAGGAGATAAAAAAGATTGATGAAGAGGTGGAAAAAGAGATAGAAGAGGCGGTGGACTTTGCCGAAAAAAGTCCCTATCCACCACTGGAGGAAATCACCAAAGACGTATACGTAGAAGAAGATTTTGCCGAATTAGAGAGAAAGAAAGGAACTAAAGTAGTTAACGGGATAGATGAGTGGGACGGAGAAATGAGAACCATAACCTATCGAGAAGCGCTCAACGAAGCGTTGCGAGAAGAGTTAAAGCGAGATGAAAACGTGGTATTGATGGGAGAAGACATTGCTCTTTATGGGGGAGCTTACGGGGTAACTCGAGGGCTATGGCAAGAATTTGGAGGAGAAAGAGTCCGTAATACTCCTATATCAGAAGCAGCCATTGTGGGTTGCTGTGTGGGGTCTTCCATCACTGGATTGCGACCGGTAGGAGAAATCATGTATATCGATTTCATCGGTTTGTGCATGGACCAATTGGTGAATCAAGGAGCCAAAATCCGGTATATGTTTGGAGGAAAGGCTCGGGTTCCTATGGTTATCCGCACTGAAGGCGGATGCGGTCGCTCTTCAGGCGCTCATCATGCCCAAAGTCTGGAATCCTGGTTTTTACATACTCCGGGGCTCAAAGTGGTGATGCCTGCCACTCCTTTTGACGCCAAAGGGTTGCTTAAAGCTGCCATTCGGGAAGATAATCCGGTACTTTTCATTGAGCACAAGATGATTTATAACAGTCAAGGCCCTGTTCCTCCTGAGGAGTATATAATTCCTTTAGGGGTAGCAGATGTGAAAAGAGAAGGAAAGGATGTAACTATCATTGCCTATTCTCGAATGCTCCTTTTTGCCCTTCAGGCAGCAGAAATGCTCTCTCAGGAAGGGATTGAAGCAGAAGTGATAGACCCTCGCACTCTGGTGCCTCTTGATATAGACACTATCACTGAATCAGTTCGGAAAACCAATCGGGTAGTTATCGTTCATGAGGGATGCAAAACCGGAGGAGCAGGGGCAGAAATAGGAATGAAAATTCAGGAAGAAGTTTTCGACTACTTAGATGCCCCTATAGTTCGCTTAGGGGCGGCTGACGCTCCGGTCCCTTGCAGTAGATATTTAGAGGATAACTCTATTCCTCGACCAGAGACTATAGCTGAGGCAGTGAGAAATTTGTTGAGGAGATAGGGGTATGGCTAAAGTAGAACTGGGCATTAATAATTGTTTTGCCATAGGCCGTTATCCGGAGCCCGAGGAGTGGCTCCGGATAGTTAAAGAAGAGCTGGGTTTACAACATGTACAGTTTTCTTTTGACCTTTTAGACCCGGTAATAATTGATGAAGAGATAGTAAAAGAAAAGTGCGCTTTTATTCGCCGATTAGCTGATGAGGGGGAAGTGAAAATAGATACGGCGGTTACCGGGGAAGTGGCTCACAAGTTCAATTTACTTTTAGACCCTGACCCGGGTATGCGTCGTGCGTATCTGCGGTGGTATGAAAAAATGGTGCGGGCGGCTTCTCTTTTAGGAGCCGAGGGTTCAGGTATTTATATGGGGAGTTTGAGCAACAAAGACGTAAATGATCCCGAGAGGAAAGCATATCTAACTGAGGTGCTTATAGAAGAAATTGCTTATTTGACCTTTGTTGCTCGAGAAGCGGGACAAAGTTATCTTTTGTGGGAACCTATGTCTCTTCCCCGGGAGATGCCTTCTACCATTGATGAGACTAAAGAATTGTGGGAGCGAGTGAATGAAAAATCCCACATTCCGGTGCTTTTATGCCTCGATGTAGGGCATGGTTATTATCGCTCCTCAGACCCTCGAGATCTGGATTATTATTCCTGGCTGCAAGAGCTGGCCCATCTTTCTCCTTCTATTCACATGCAGCAGACCGACCGAAAGGGGAGCCGGCACTGGACTTTTACCGAAGAAAATAATGCTCAAGGAGTAATCGTTCCCGAGCGAGTTCTGGAGGCCATTGAAGCTTCAGGTGCTGAAGAAGTAGTTTTGGTGTTTGAATTTTTCTTCTCTGCCCACGCCTTAAGCGATGAAAGCGCTTTAGATGATATGAAAAAGAGCGTGGATTACTGGAGAGAAGCCCTGGTTCGTTTCTATGGAAAGTAAAACTCGGTTATATTTAATCATTTTCTTAGCCTTTTACTTTCTGGCTGTTTCTATGATCATAACTGGAGCAGTGATTCCTCAGTGGATGGACGAGTTTTCGGTATCGGCCGGCCGGGCCGGCCGGCTCTTTGCCTTTTATTATCTTCCCTACACTATAGTTACTTTTTGTAGTGGCTTGCTTTCTCAACGGTGGGGCAAAAAAGTGGTTTTGCTTTTAGGGCAGGCTTTCTTGGCCGGGGGATTTTTCTCCGTCAGCACCTCTCCTTCCTTCTCCTTGATAGAATGGGGACTGTTTCTTATGGGAGTGGGAGGGGGATTTTCTGAAGCTCCTTTTACTTCTCTTCTTTCTCAAATATTCCCGGGAGAAGAAGGTTATGCTCTTAATTTATCCCAGATTTCTTTTGGTCTGGGGGCAGCCACTGCTCCATTTCTGGCTGGGTTTTTACTAGAAAGGGGCTTTTCCTGGAGATTATTTTATCTTTTTCCGGGAATGGTTTCTCTCGTGATTTTTGCCCTTCTGAGCAGGGAAAAACTTCTGGAGGAAAAGGGAATGGAAGGAGGAGGAAAGTCTCCGCTCAGGAGGAGAGAAGGTAATGGCTTTATAATAGTGAGCTTTTTAGCTATGTTTCTTTATGTGGGAGCAGAAATTGGTTCTTCCTCCTGGATAACTACCTATTTGGTTAAAGGCCTGGGAGGCAGCTTATCCTGGGGAGGGTTGGCTCTGGCAGTTTTCTGGGGTGCCTTAACCATAGGAAGATTTGTTTTTGCTTTTCTCTCCCGCTCTCTCTCCTATCCTGTTATTTTGCGTTTTTCTTCCTTTTTGAGCTTAATTTTTCTCTTTTTTCTAAACTTCACTCACGAGGTACACTGGGCTATTTTAGCTCTGGGAGGAGTAGGGTTTGGCTATTCTGCTGTCTGGCCTTTGATAGTGGCCTGGGTAGCGCAAAAAATGGGGGAAGAACAGGAAAAAGCTATCGGTTTTGTGGTAGCTTTTGGAGGCCTGGGAGCAATATTTTTTCCCTGGTTAGGAGGAGTTATAGGAGAGAGATGGGGGCTTTCCTATATTTTCTGGGTAGTTTGGGTTTTAGTTCTCTTTTTGTGGCTGGTTTTTCATTCTTCTTATTTCAGGGAAGGAGGGAAGGAAGTTGGCGCTGGTAGGGATAGATGTGGGAACGAGTGGGTGTAAAGTAGTAGCTTTTACAGAAGGGGGAGAAATTCTCGCTTCTGGTTACGAAGAGTATCCCTTTTTAACTCCTCGACCGGGATGGTTAGAATTAGACCCGGAAAAAATCTGGGAGGCAGTGATAAACTCTTTAGCGAAAGTAGTAGAGCAGACTGAAGATGCGATAGATGCAATAGCGGTAAGCTCTCACGGTGAAACTCTCATCCCCTTAGGGGAAGATGGTCAGGTTCTTTATGGAGCGATAGCCAACTTTGACACCCGGGCGGAGGGATACGTAGATTTCTGGAGGGAGCACCTGAACCCTTTCCAGATTTTTCAAATTACCGGTATGCCCCTTCACGGGATGTATACCGTGAATAAAATTCTCTGGCTCAAAGACCAGAGACCGGATATTTTTGAGAAAGTGGATAAATTTTGCTGTGTGGAAGATTTTGTTCTCCATCGCCTCACCGGTGAAGAACCGGTTATCGATTATTCTTTAGCTGCCCGTACCATGATGCTGGATGTGGTGCAAAAAGAGTGGTCAGACGATATTTTACGTCTTGCCTCTTTAGACAAAGACAGACTCCCTCGTCTTTTACCCTCCGGAGAAGAGGTGGGTCATCTGCGTTCTTCTTTAGCTCAAGATTTGGGTTTATCATCTTCGGTTGTGGTAGCAACGGGAGGTCATGACCAGCCTTGCGGGGTTCTGGGTTGTGGAGTGAGAAAAGAAGGAGAAGCGATGTACGGGATGGGGACTTCAGATTGTGTGGCTTTAAACCTGGGGAGAAAGCCTCTTCTTACGCAAGAGATGATGAAAAATGGTTTTTGTTGCTATCCCCATGTGGTAGAAAATTCCTACCTTACTCTCTCTTACATTGCCTCAGGTGGTTCGGTTTTGCGCTGGTTTCGAGATACCTTTGGTGGTGAGGAAAAAGAGATAGCAAAAAGAGAAGGAAAAGATCCCTATCAGGTTTTGATTGATACCATTCCTTCTCATCCTGCCTCCCTTTTTCTTCTACCCCATTTGGCTGGCTCCGGTACTCCCTATCTTGATGGTTACTCTCGAGGGGCGCTTTTAGGCTTGACTCTGGGAGCAAGCAAGGGTGAGGTAGTCAGGGCTATTTTAGAAAGTATTACCTATGAGATGAAAATTAATCTGGACTTATGGGAGGAATTTGGCATTCCTCTATATGATTTACGAGCAGTGGGAGGAGGAGCTCGCTCTACCTGCTGGCTTCAGATTCGAGCTGATATTTTGCAGAAACCTCTCCTTCCCCTTTTTACTGAAGAAGCAGTAGCTCTGGGAAGCGCTATGTTAGGAGGAAAAGCCCGGGGTATATTTTCTAACCTGGATGAGGCTGTGGCGGCCATGGTAAAATTTGGGAAAGAGATTTCTCCCTCTCCGGATAAAAAAGAGGCTTATCAGATCAGATATCAAATTTATCGGAAGATTTATGGAGCGGTGAGAGAAATACACGAAGAAATCAGTAAACTGTTATAAAGTAGACAAACTCTCCAAGCCCCTTTTTACAAAAAAACAAGGGGTACAATATAGGTGTACTGGGAGATTGGAAAAGAGACGAACGCACCTTGAAAAGTGAATGAGAGACTATAGGGGCGCTTCACCCCCAAAGACAGAAAACAGACAGTCTACGACGTAAACTAAAAATAAAAGACAAAAGGAGAAAAGCTTACCGAGGGGAAGAGTGTCCCTCAGCAGGAGAAGAGGGGTGGGATGAATGATAAAGTAATAATTGTGTAATTCGGAGCTACCGGGTATTTTTAGGGATTTCCCAAAATTTAACTTAAATAAAAAGGAGGTTTATCTAATGAAAAGTAAGGGTTTTGCCACTGGAGTGTGGGTATTTGGTAGTTGTCCAGACCGTTTTTGCACCAAAGGTTATAAAAAGGAGGTCTCCTTAGAGGAGTCTCTGGATAAGATTGCCTCAGTAGAGGGTTTACAGGGGTTAATGATGCACTATCCTGCGCCTCTCAATGAAAATAATGCTTCCTATGTAAAGAAGGAGCTGGAAAAGAGGGACTTAAAATTAGCTTCCTGTGATGTAGATCTCTTCAGCAGTCCGGAGTTTTCCTGGGGGGCCTTGATGTGTGAAAAAGAGGTAAGGAAAAAAGCTATAGAGATGAGCAAAAAAGCCATGGACGTAGCAGAACATTTAGGAGCAGATGTGATGAACCTCTGGCCCGGGCAGGATGGCTTTGACTACCCTTTTCAGATTAATTACCAGGCCCAGTGGGACCTTCTCGTAGATGCGCTTTCTGAGATAGCCAGCCACAACCCTCGAGTGAAGTTGAGTTTAGAATACAAACTGCGAGAGCCTCGCACTCACTCTACCATAGCTAATGCCGGAATTGCTCTCTTCTTAGCTCAGGAGATTGCCCCCAACGTGGGAGTGACCATTGATCTCGGACATTCCTTCAACGTTAAAGAGTCTCCAGCTAATGTGGTGGCTCTTTTAGATAAGTACGGTAAGCTTTTTGCTCTGCATCTCAATGATAATTTCCGGGATTGGGATGACGATATGGCAGTGGGGAGTGTTCATTTCTGGGAAACTTTAGAGTTCATTTATTACCTCTATTTTTCCAGTTATGAGGGGTGGCTGGGATTGGATATTTTCCCCTATCGAGAAGATCCTGCTGCAGCCTGCCAATTCAGTATAGAGATGATTAATTACTTTTTAGAAATAGTCCAGAAAATAGATAAGCAGAAACTGGAGGAGATTCAAAAAGAAGCCGATGCTCTATCAGCTCTTCGGTATATAAAGAGTTTGCTTTAGAGAGGAGGAGAGAAGTTGAGCTATCTGGGGATAGATGTGGGAACCACGGGCTGTAAAGTGGTGGCCTTTGACGAAGAAGGAAAGATCGTGGCTCTCTCCTATCGAGAGTATCCTCTTTATTACCCGCAGACGGGCTGGATAGAGTTAGATGCTGAGGAGGTTTACCAGGCGGTAGAGGATAGCTTGCTGGAGATATCACAAAAGCTGCGTCATGACCCTCCTTGCAGTCTGGCCATTTCCTCTCAGGGAGAAGCGGTGGTTCCAGTAGGAGAGAAGGGGGAGTGTTTGGCGCGCAGCATTGTCACTTTTGACCAGCGAGGGGATGAATTTGTTCCCTTCTGGGAGGAGAAAATTGGCAGAAAGCGCTTTTTTGAGCTCACCGGGACTTCTCTTTCCGGGATTGGAACGGTGAATAAAATACTATGGTGGAAAAAGTATAAACAGGAAGTATTTGAAAAAGCTCGCTATTTTTTATGCTTTGAAGATTTCATAGTGCACCGCTTAGGAGTGGAACCGGCTATTAGTTTTTCCTTGGCGGGGAGAACTATGATGTTTGAGGTTAAAAAAGAAAAGTGGTCAGAAGAAATTCTTTCTTTGGCGGGAATTGACCCGGCGCGCCTGGCTCGCCCTCTTCCTTCTGGGGAGGTGGTGGGAGAGGTAGCTTCTTCTTTTGCTCAAAAAATGGGATGGAAGGAAAAAGTGATAGTAGCCACCGGAGGTCATGACCAGCCTTGTGGAGCTTTGGGTTCAGGGGTGATTAAACCGGCTCTGGCTATGGATGCGACAGGAACTGTGGAATGCATAGCTCCTGCGTTGGGGGAACTGGTTCTCAGCCCGGTTATGGAGGAAAACAACCTGTGTTGTTATCACCACGCTTTTCCTTCTCTTTATCTTACCATGGTTTATAATTTTACCGGAGGAGCACTCTTGCGCTGGTTCCGGGATAATTTTGCTCAAAAAGAAAAGGAAATAGCAGAGAGAGAAAATTGTGATGTATACGACCTCATTCTCGCTCGTATTCCATCTCAGCCCACCAATATCTGGGTTTTACCTCATTTCACCACTACTGGCACTCCCTACTTTGATACTCAATCTGCCGGGGTAATTGTGGGACTCAAGTTAGAAACCTCTCGAGAAGAATTCATAAAGGCGCTTCTTGAAGGGGTGAGTTATGAGATGAAATTTAACTTAGAACTTCTCTCTCAGGCGGGAGTGAAGGTAGAGAGGTTAAGAGCGGTGGGAGGAGGAGCCAAAAGCCCTGCCTGGTTACAGATAAAAGCTGATGTTTATGGGTTACCGGTAGAAGCTCTGTCTGTTACGGAAGCCGCTTCTCTAGGAGCGGCCCTTTTAGGGAGGAGAGCAAAAGAGGGAATAGAAGATTTTGCCGGTTTGATTAATAAATTGGTGAAGGTTAGAGAAGTTTATGAACCAGATAAAGAAAGAAATGCACTATATGAAGAGAGGTTTGAAGTGTATAAGAGAATTTATCCGGCTTTAAAAAACCATATCTGGAAAGGAGAGAAATGACTTTGAAAGCTGCTTTTTTTCTGGGTCCGGAAAAAATGGAAATTAGGGAAGTGGAAGTCCCCCAGGTGGAAGAGGGAGAAGTGCTCCTTCGGGTGGCGGCCTGTGCCATCTGCGGAACTGATGTGCGAATTTTCCATCATGGTCATTCCCACGTTCAGCCCCCTCAGACCACCGGTCATGAAATAGCTGGGGAGATTGTGGAGGTGGGAAAGGGAGTAGAAGGATATAAGGTGGGAGATAAAGTAGTGGTGATTACCGTTATTTCTTGTGGCCGCTGCCGTTATTGCCGGCGGGGTTTACAGAACTTATGTCCGGAGCAAAAGTATATTGGTTACGATTACCCGGGTGGCTTTGCCGAATTTCTGAAAATTCCCCGGGAAGGGGTAGAGAGAGGAAATCTCTTAGTTCTTCCCCCCGATGCCGATCTTTTGGAAGCCAGTTTAGTGGAGCCTTTGTCTTGCGTGGTAAATGGTCAATCCTACTTGAATATCGGTTTCGGAGAAAATGTTTTAGTCATTGGAGCAGGACCCATTGGCTGCATGCATGTGGAGCTGGCTCGAAACCGAGGAGCAGGGAAGATATTTTTAGCTGATATTTCCCAGGAACGGTTAAAGTTGGCTCAAGTAGTAGAAGCCGATGAGTACATTAACTCTCAGGAGGAAAATCTCACCCAGAGAATACTTGAACTTACCGATAACTTAGGAGCAGATGTGATAATAGTAGCAGCATCATCTGGGAGTGCTCAAGAGGAGGCCCTGGAGATGGTAGCCCCTCAGGGAAGAATCAGCTTCTTTGGAGGATTACCTCGAGAAAATCCCACCATTAAATTTGATAGTAATGTCGTTCACTACAAAGAAGTGGGAGTTTTTGGAGTTTTTGCTTCTCATGCTTCTCAATACGAAGAGGCAGCTAAACTGATTTATAGCGGGCGAGTGAGAGCTAAACGTCTCATCACTCATGTTTTAAGCTTAGAAGAAGTGGTCAAAGGAATTGATTTAGTGCGCCAAGGTATCGCTCTTAAGGCGGTAGTATCTATGGAAAACAATTAAAAAGAGGTGAAGAAAATGGATCCCCAGCCTCTGGCTCGTAAAGTAGCCATAGTGACTGGTTCAGCTTCAGGTATTGGAAAAGGCATTGCCCTTCGTTTTGCCGAAGAAGGGGCAGATGTATCTTGCTGGGATTTAAACTTAGAAGGAGCAAAAGAAACTGCCCGGGAAGTGGAAAAAGCGGGGAGGAAATCTCTGGCTCTCCAGGTGGATGTTACTAAAAGTGGAGAAGTAGAAGATGCCGCAAAAGCAGTATTTGACCAGTTTGGTAAGATTGATATTCTGGTAAACTCAGCAGGAATTATTCGGGCTCATTTTATAACCGAAGTCCCGGAAGAAATCTGGGATAGTATAATTACGATAAACTTAAAAGGAACTTTTCTCTGTATAAGAGAGATAGCCAAATATATGATTCCTCAGAATAGTGGGAAAATAATCAGCATCAGCTCTAAATCGGGGAAAAAAGGAGGGCTCTGGTTAGGTGCTTATTCGGCTTCTAAATTTGGTATAATTGGCTTAACTCAAAGTGTGGCCATGGATTTAGCACCTTATAAAATTAATGTTAATGCCATTTGCCCGGGTAATGTTTTCTCCACTCCTATGTGGGACCTTCTGGATAAAGAATACTCCAAAAAATTAGGAGTTCCTCCTCAGGAGGTGAGGAAAATATATGTGGAAAAAGTTCCTCTGGGTAGAGAATGCACGGTAGAAGATGTAGCTAATGTGGCAGTATTTTTAGCCTCTTCTTATTCTGATTATATGACCGGTCAGGCTATTAACGTCACCGGTGGACAGGAGGTTCACTGAGCTGAATAAAATTGGATTGGTGGTTAACCCCGCAGCAGGAAAAGATATCCGGCGATTGATAGCCTATGGTTCGGTTTTTGGCAACCAGGAAAAGGTTAATTATACTCTTCGCTTGCTTCGGGGCATAGAGAGTGTAGTGAGCGAGCCGGTTGAGGTAATGTATATGCCTGATCCTTACGATTTGGTAGGATCGGTGGAAGATGATTTTCCTTCCGGGAAAATTATCTTCCACCGTGCTCCTATTCCAGTTTTTGGTGATGAGGTGGATACTTTAAATTTCACCGACTGGGCAGTAAATGAGGAAAAAGTAGATGCTTTAGTGGTAGTAGGAGGAGATGGAACTAACCGGATAGTAGCCAAAAAGAGTGCCCTCACTCCCCTTTTCTCTCTTTTTGGGGGTACTAATAACGTATTTGCTGAAAATATTGAGCCTACAGTTATGGGACTGGCGGTGGGTTTTTTTCTGGAAAATTATTCTTTGCGGGAAAAAGTGGTGAAAAAAAGCAAAATACTGAGGGCCAGATCCAAGGAAGCGGGGAAAGAGGAGTTAGCTCTTGTTGATGTGGTAGTGGTAGAAAAAACTTCAGTAGGAGCAAGAGCGGTGTGGGAGCCAGAGTTAGTTCGTTTGATAGTGGTAACCCAGAGCAGCCCTTTAAAAATTGGCTTGAGTTCGGTAGTGGGAAGATTGATTAGCATTAGCCCGGAAGAAGAAAGAGGAGCAGTGGTGGAGTTAGGAGAGGGAGGGGAAATGGTTAAGGCTCCGATAGCTCCGGGTTTAGTGGAAGAGATAAAAATCCGGAGATGGGAATTTTTACCTCTGGGAGCTTCTATTTCTCTCCCGTGCCAGAGAGGAGTTCTAGCTTTAGACGGGGAACGGGAGATAATTTTGCGAGAAGGGGAGAACTGGGAGATTCGGCTGGAAGATACCGGGCCCCGGAGGGTGGACGTGGAGAAATTAATGAGCCTGGTGCAAGAAAGGAGCGTCATAAATGGCTAAAAAGGTAATCATGCCCAAATTAGGTTTAACCATGGAAGAAGGAATTATCAATAAATGGTTAGTAAAAGAAGGAGATCGGGTAAATAAGGGAGATGTCCTCTTTGAAGTGGCTACTGACAAAGTTAATATGGAAGTAGAATCTCCCACTGAAGGGGTGGTTCTAAAAATTCTTTATCCTGAAGGGGCTACTGTTCCTATCACCGAAGCGGTAGCTTATATAGGGAAAGAAGGGGAGGAGATTCCCGAAGAAGAGGAAAAACCGGAAGAGAAAATAGAAGCGGTGAAGATGGAAGAAGAAAAAGTAGAAGAAAAACGAGAAGAAGCTCCTCTTCCTTCGGAGACTGAAAGAATTAGAGTCTCTCCTGTGGCTCGTCGCTTAGCCGAGGAGCACGGAATCGACCTTTCTCAAATACAGGGTAGCGGCCCGGGAGGAAGAATTGTAAGAGAAGATGTGGAGAAAGCTATAGAGGAAAAAGAAAAAGAGAGAAAATTGATAGTAGAAGAAGTAAAAGCTCCGAGAGAAAAAGAGCGTATACCTCTTTCTCGAATGAGAAAAATCATAGCCCAGCGCCTGACCGAGAGTTATCAAAGCACTCCTCACTTTTTCCTTCATCAGGAAATATGTGCTGACGAGCTGGTAAAGATGAGAGAAAAAATTCTTCCTCTGGTGGAAAAAGAGACTGGTTTGCGAGTTTCTTATACCGATATTCTGGTGAAAATGGTGGCTAAAGCGGTGGAGAAATTTCCTCTCTTCCGTGCTCATCTTGTAGGAGAAGAAATAGAGATAAGCCCAGAAGTGAATATCGGAGTGGCAGTAGCACTGGAAGAAGGGTTGATAGTTCCGGTGGTGAAGAATGCTAACGAGAAGGGGATATCCCGGATTACTCAAGAAATTAATGCTCTGGCGCAAAAGGCGAGATCTAACCAGTTAACTCCGGAGGAAGTTTCCGGAGGAGTGTTCACTGTTTCTAACTTGGGAATGTGGGGGGTGGATTCTTTCACCGCCATCATCAATCCCCCCGAAGCAGCTATTTTAGCCTGTGGGGCAATCCGTAAAAAACCTTTTTTCAACGGAAAAGAGATTGTTCCTGCTTACTTGTGGGAGTTGAGCCTCTCTTGTGACCATCGTTTGATTGATGGAGCGCTGGCTGCTCAGTTTCTGCAATTTTTAAAGAATCTTCTTGAGGAACCTTTTACTCTTATTATCTGAGGAGGGATGAAGATGGAATATTTTTTGGGAATAGATGTGGGAACTACAGGATGTAAAGTGGTTTTGGTGAACGAAAAAGGGGAGTTGATATCTAAAGCGGTGGCAGAATATCCCCTCTATACTCCTTACCCCAACTGGGCAGAACAAGACCCTGCTGACTGGTGGCAGGGAACTGTACAGGCGGTAAAGGAAGCTTTACAGATGGCAGAAATTGACCCTCTTCTGGTACAAGGAGTGGGACTTACCGGACAGATGCACGGTTCAGTGTTTCTGGATGAAAAAGGAGAAGTTTTACGCCCGGCAATTCTGTGGTGTGATCAGCGCACTGCCCGGGAATGTGAAGAAATTACTCAGATAGTGGGGGAAGAGAAGTTAATGAGTATCAATTGCAACCCTGTTCTTCCTGGCTTTACTGCTCCCAAGATTTTGTGGTTAAAAAACAATGAACCTCATCTATATGAAAAAGTAGCTAAAGTTCTTCTCCCCAAAGACTATATCCGCTTCCTTTTAACTGGAGATTTTGCTACTGATGTTTCTGATGCTTCGGGAACTTCTCTTTTCGATGTGCCTCGTCGTAAGTGGTCAGAAGAATTAATGTCCCTTCTGGAATTTCCTCCTTCCTGGTTTCCTCCTTCTTTTGAATCTCCAGAAGTTACCGGATACCTGAAAAAAGAAGTAGCGGAGATGTGGGGGATGGGAGACAAGGTTTTAGTGGTGGCAGGGGGAGGGGATAACGCTGCCGGGGCAATAGGCACGGGTATTGTGAAGCCGGGACTGGTTTCTGCGAGCCTGGGAACTTCGGGGGTGGTTTTTGCCTTCAGCGATGAGGTGAAAGTGGATAAAAAAGGAAGAGTGCACACTTTCTGCCACGCGGTTCCCGGTAAATGGCATGTTATGGGAGTGATGCTTTCTGCAGGCGGGTCGCTGCGCTGGTTTAGGGATAGACTGGGTATGGAAGAAAAAAATCTGGCATCTCTTTTAGAAAAAGATAGCTACGATATTTTAACTGCTGAGGCAGAAAAAGCTCTTCCTGGGGCGGAAGGCTTGATTTTTCTCCCCTATCTCACCGGAGAGCGCACTCCTCATGCTGACCCTTATGCTCGAGGGGTGTTCTTTGGACTTACTCTGAAACACCGCAAAAATGAGATGGTAAGAGCGGTGATGGAAGGAGTTACTTTTGGTATGCGTGACTCTTTTGAAATCATGAGGGAGATGAATATTCCCATTCAGGAAGTCAGAGCTATTGGGGGAGGAGCACGCAGTGCTCTGTGGAGAAAAATCCAGGCTTCTATTTATGAAGTTCCTCTCTGGGGGGTAAAAATTGATGAAGGACCAGCTTTTGGCGCTGCTCTTCTGGGGGCGGTGGGAAGAGGAGTATTTTCTTCGGTGGAGGAGGCTTCAGAGAAAGCGGTAAAAGTGACCGAGCAGGTTCTTCCTTCTCCGGAATTGGTGGACTATTACAACAAGGCTTATCGTTTATATCGCGACCTTTATCCTGCTTTGCGAGATTTTTATCCCCGGTTGCAAGAGCTATAGAGGGAGGGATGATGAGTGGATAAAAAAGCGGTTTGCCTGGGAGAGCTCTTAATCGACTTTGTTTCTACAGTGAGCGGGGTTACCTTAAAAGATGCTCCTGGTTTTGAGAAAGCTCCCGGAGGTGCACCGGCCAACGTAGCGGTGGGCTTGGCTAAACTGGGAATCGATACTCATTTTATCGGAAAAGTGGGGAGGGACGCCTTCGGGGAATTTTTGAGGGAAGTGCTGGAGAAAAATGGAGTGAACACCCGTTTTCTCTTTTCTACCGAGAAAGCTAAAACTACTCTGGCATTTGTTTCTCTTACCCAGGAAGGAGAAAGGGACTTCGTTTTTTACCGGGACCCGGGGGCAGATATGCTATTGGACCAGCGAGAAATAGGAGAGGAGTGCTTTCAAGGTAAGGGAGTTTTTCATTTTGGCTCTATTACTATGACTCATGAACCGGCTTACAGTGCGACTATGCGAGCTATTTCCTTGGCTAAAAAATATGGTTATCTTTTATCTTTTGATCCTAATCTTCGTCCCGCTCTGTGGAGAGATTTAGAAGAAGCTCGTTTCCGGATGCGCCAGGCTTTAAAATCGGTAGATATTTTGAAAGTCAACGAAGAAGAAGCGCGATTTTTAGCCGGAACTTCAGATTTGGAGCAAGCGCTAAAATTTCTTTCCCAGAACTTCTCCTTAGCTCTCATTGCTCTTACTCTGGGGAAAAGAGGCTGCTTAATTGTGCACGGGGATAATAGGTTAGAAATGGAAGGATTTTCTGTTGCTACTGTGGACACCACCGGCGCCGGTGATGGTTTTGTGGCTGGCCTTTTGAGTTCCCTTTATATGTTCTGGGAAGATTTGAGGGAGAGAAAAGAGATTCCCGAAAGCGCTATCGCTCATGCTGCTCGTCGAGCTAATGCTGTGGGAGCGCTGACCACTACCAAAAAGGGAGCAATTCCCGCTCTACCTACCAGTGAGGAGGTGGAAATCTTCTTAAAGGAGCATCCTCTATGATTTTTGTTCTTTGTGCCAATCCCGCTTTAGACCGCTTACTTATTATGGAAGAGCTGAGCTTGAACGAGGTAAATCGAGCTTCTCAAGTAACAGAGACTGTAGGAGGAAAAGGAATTAATGTAGCCCGAGCGATAAAGCAAAAAGGAGGGAATCCTCGTCTTCTCATTTTTGAAGGGGGAAGTACCGGGGAAAAGATTAAAAAAGGTTTAGAAAAAGAAAATTTTTTATTTACCAGCTGGCCTTCAGATGAAACTAGAATCACCACTATTATTCACGAAGAAAAGACCAAAAGACACACAGTAATTAATGAACCCGGACCTCTGGTTTCTATTTCTACCACTTTAGCCTGTCTTCACTTTTTAGAAAATAATCTCCGAAAGGGAGATTATCTGGTACTGTCTGGGTCTCTACCCCGGGGAGTAAGATTAGATTTTTATGCCCTTTTGATTCAAATTTCTAAAAGAAAAGGAGCCTTTTCGGTTCTGGATACCTCAGGAGAGCCTTTGCGTCGAGCGCTACCTGCTGCTCCTTTTATGATAAAGCCCAATGTGAGAGAAGCACAAGAAGCTCTGGGTTTTTCTATTTCTTCCTGGGAAGATAAAATAAAGGCAGTGAAAATTTTCGAGAATCAAGGGGTAGAATTGGTGATTCTCTCAGACGGGAAAAGGGGGGTAGTAGCTACCTACCGGGGAGAAATATGGAAAGTAGGGATGAAGAAGGAAGTAGAAGGAGGAGGTTATTCTATTGGTTCAGGTGATACTTTAGTAGGAGTTGTGGTAGAATATTTGGAGAAAGGAAAAAGTATAGAAGAATCTCTTGCTGCGGGGGTGAGTTGTGGTTTAGCTAATACTTTTTATCCTGGAGGGGGGATTTTCGATGAGGAAAAAGCTGAAGAGTTGGAAAAAGATATTTTGATAGAACGAATAAAGGATTAGGAGGCGGCAGGCGATGAATATAGTGGTGCAAGGAAGGAACATGGAAATTAGTGAAGTAATGAGAAATTATGTTACTAAAAAACTCTCTAAGTTGGAACGCTTCTTTGACCGCCTTATGGATGCTACGGTCAATTTTACCCTGGAGCGAGGAAGGGTTAAGGTAGAATCTACTCTCACCGCAAGCGGTGTAGTAATTCGGGCAGAAGCAGTAGGTCCAGATTGGCGCTCGGCTCTGGATGAGGTTATGGATAAATTAGAGCGACAGGTAAAGAAATATAAAGAGCGTCTGGGAAGAAGAGGAGTGTTGAAAAAAGAGACTATGGCCGAGTTTGGAGAGGTAGAAAAAGAGGAAGCTCTGCCTTTAGTTGATAAGATAGCCAGAGTTAAGGAGTTTGTTCTTCGTCCTATGAGTATAGAAGACGCTATTTTACAAATGGAGCTTTTAGGGCATACTTTTTTTATTTTTAAAGACCTGGATAAGGATAAAGTCCAGGTAATTTATAAAAGAGATGACGGTAGCTATGGTTTAATCGATCCCATTTATTGAGATAAAGGGGTGTGATTAAGGTAGGGGATTGGAAAACAATAGAAGAGGCTATAAGAAGTATCGAGGGAGTTATAAATGTAAAAGTGGTGGGAGACGAGGAGATTAAAGAGATTCATGTTCTCTCAAAACCTTCTAAATCTCCCAAACTTTTAGCCCGGGATATAGAGACCTTGCTCCAGGCTCGCTTTAGCCTGGATATTGACCATAAGAAAATTAGTATTGTTGCTTTTGATTTAGAAGAAGAAAAAAAAGAGAGCTGGTTGCGTCCTGTGCTTTGGGGGTTGAGCTGGAAGAAAAATCCTCAGACTTTCCAGGTGGAAGTGGAGATAAAAATAGCTGATAAGCTCTACCAGGGGATAGCTACAGGAAGCGCTTCTAATCCTCGTAATTACTATTCTTTAGTTGCTCAAGCTACCCTGGAATGCCTGAATCAAGGAATGGGCAATATTATGTTTGTTCCCCGGGGGGTTTTGGTTCAGCATTTGGGAGACCTGGAGGTAGCTTTAGCTTTTGTGGATTGTGATATTCCCCGGAGAGAAGAAATCCTGGTGGGAGCAACTATAGTAAAAGAAGATGTTTATCAGGCAGTAGCACGAGCCACTTTAGATGCGGTGAATAGAAAGTTGATTTTCTATGTAGATTGGGAAGGAGAAGAGGGCGGGTTACCCTTGAATAATAAATAGCGGAGCGGAATATTCCGTCTCTAATTAGCGGAAGGAGGCGAGACCAGAGGAGAGGAGGGTTTTCTCCATGGCAAAACTGGTTAACATCCTTCTGGGTTTACTGGCTATTGTTTTAGCTAGCGGTGCCGCTCTTAGCTGGCGGCCCTGAAAATTAAGTAATTAAGTAGGGGGTGACCCGCCCAAAAGAAGTGGAAAAGGAAAGAAACTGGAAGCTTTCTTTATATCTTTCTATTGTAATTGGGGCAGGGGTGCTGCTCGAGATAGTATCTCTTTTCCATTTGGATTTTTCTCTTTCTCAGTTAATTCCTTTTTTCATTTTTTTTCTTCTGGCTTTTCTTCTGGAGCTGATGCCCGTTTACCTACAGGGAGGAGTAGCGCTTTCCATTAGCTTCACTTTGGTTTATGCTGCTTTACTCTTGTTTTCTCCCTATTTCGCGGCTAGTGTGGCTTTTTTATCTGCGTTTTTTGCGACCATCAAATCCCCCTATTATGCTTCTCTTTTCAACGCTTCTCAGTATGCTCTTTCTGCTTTTTTATCCGGTCAAGTGTTTCAAATGCTGGGAGGATATGAGTTTTCCTGGCAGAGCTTACCTTTTTATGGGGTAGCGGCAGTATCCATCCTTGTTTTTTTTGTTTCCAACACTTTTTTGGTGGGAGGAGTGATTTCCCTAAACCAGGGGGCACCTCTCCGTCTCTTTTGGAGGGAGAAGAATATACGAGAAATTCTTTTCCAGTACTTTGCTCTTTTTCCTTTTTCTTTACTTTTGTATCTGGTGTATACTTATATAGGTTACTGGGGGATAATTCTTTTTTTCTTCCCCCTTATGGTAGCTCGTTATTCTTTTAAACTTTTTGCCGATACCAAAAAAAACCATCTGCAGCTCCTGCAGGCCTTAATTGCGGCACTGGATGCCAGAGACTCCTATACCGCCGGTCATTCTTCGCGAGTGGCTGAGCTTTCTCTCCAGATTGCCGAGCATCTTCATCTCCCTCCCCAAAAAAGAGAGGCTTTGGAATACGCCGCTGTTTTGCACGATGTGGGTAAGCTTGGTATTCAGGATTCTATTTTGACTAAACAAGGAGAATTATCTGAAGATGAACATTCATTGGTGTGTGAACATCCCGAGATTGGTTATAAGATTTTAGGAGAAGTAGATTTCCTGCAAGAAGCAGCACAGATTGTATTAGCTCACCATGAGCGAATGGATGGCTCTGGTTATCCTGAAGGGAAAAAGGGGGAGGAGATACCTATAGAGGCTCGCATTGTGGGAGCAGCTGATGTTTTTGATGCTCTTACCTCAGATCGCCCTTACCGTCGGGCTTATTCGGCGGAGGAAGCTCTCGAAATTATGGAAAACGAGGAAAAAGGGAGCTTTGATCCGGAAGTTCTCCAGATTTTAAGAAAAATAGTGGAGGAAAAAAGAGAAAAGAATGTTAGTTGATTTTATTGTGGTGGGATTGATATGGGGATTTTTGAGAGGGGGAAAGTTGCGTAATCTTTCCCAGGTTGATTTCCCTTTTCTCTGGGTTATCATCCTGGGTTTTGGCATAGAATTCCTGGCTCTGGCGGGACTGCAACCTTTTGTAGTTTTTAATCTGGCAGGGAGAGGACTCGTCCTTTTAGGAGCTTTATTGAACATTCATCTTTACGGCATGAAGTCAATGTCTCTGGGAGCTTCTCTAAATTTTCTGGTTATAGCTCTTAATGGGGGAAAAATGCCAGTGTCTTTAGAAGTGACTTCCTGGCTGGGTCTTCAAAAATATGTAGAGCTTTTAGAGAATAATTATTATCCTGACTATACCATTATTTCTTCTTCCACTCTTTTACCTTTTTTGGGAGATGTGTTACCTTATTTTTCTTTTCTTTTTCGCCGTTTTTTTGTGGCCAGCCTGGGAGATTATTTTTTGGGGATAGGAGTAATGCTTTTTCTGGTCTACCATCTGAGAAAGGAGGAGGTAAAAGCATGAAAAAAGTAAAAAAAGCGGTCATTCCTGTCGCGGGTTTGGGGACTCGCCTTTTGCCTGCCACTAAAACTCAACCTAAAGAAATGTTACCCATTGTGGATAAACCAGCCGTTCAATATGTGGTAGAAGAAGCTATAACTTCAGGCATAGAAAGCATTTTATTTGTTACCGGAAGGGGGAAGAGAGCTATTGAGGATTACTTCGATTATTCGGTAGAGCTGGAGCAGGAATTGGAGAATCGGGGGAAAGAGGAGTTATTGGATGAAATAAAGAAGGTGGGAAACCTAGTTCCTGTTTATTATGTACGGCAGAAATCCCCTCGAGGTTTGGGGGATGCGGTTTATCAAGCTCGAGAATTTGTGGGAGAAGAACCTTTTGCTCTTATTTTAGCTGATGATATTTTTGTTACCCCTTCTCCTCTTCTGGGAGAAATTATGGAACTTTATCGTCAAAAACCGGCTATCTACCTGACAGTTACTCCGGTCCCGCCCCAGGATGTTTCTTCCTGGGGGGTGATAAAAGGAGAAAAAGTGGGGGAAGCTCTTTATCGGGTGGAGGACTTAGTAGAAAAACCAGAAAAAGACAAGGCTCCCTCCTCTTTAGCTATTGTGGGGCGCTATGTTTTAACTCCTTCTATTTTTGAGGCTATCGAACGTACTCCGCCAGGAAGAGGAGGAGAAATTCAGCTCACCGATGCTATAAGAGCTCTTCTGGGAAGAGAGGAGGTTTATGCTCTGGAACTCCGGGGTAAGCATTTTGGCGTGGGAGACAAGGTTGGTTATCTTAAAGCTAACATTGCTTTTGCTCTGGAGCGAGAAGATATAGGAGAGGAAATTAAAACTTTTTTGCGAGAAATTTTGCAGGAAGACGACAGATAAGGAGGTAGTGGTTTGCAACTTACTTTTTTAGGAGCGACTCGAGAGGTTACTGGTTCTTGTTATCTTTTGAAAACCAGGGATAAAAATTTTCTTGTGGATTGCGGTCTGATACAAGGGAAAGGGGAGGAGAGAAATTATCAGCCTTTCTCTTTTTCTCCCGGAGATATTGATTTTATCCTTCTTACTCACGCCCATCTGGATCACTCTGGTAGAATACCTTTACTTTGTCGTCATGGGTTTCGAGGGAAAATTTATGCTACCCCTCCCACCATTGAGCTCACCCATCTTTTGTGGCTGGATACGGCAAAGATTATGAGGGAAGAAGCAGAAAGAATAAACCGAAAAAATGTTCGGCAAGGCAAGCCCCCCATTCAACCTCTTTTTGGAGAGGAAGAAGTAGAGGAGGCTATGAACCTTTTTGAGCCGGTGAGCTATGATGAATTAGTCAGTGAAGGAGAGGTGGAATTTGTTTTTCGCGATTCTGCCCATATTTTAGGGGGAGCGGCGCTTGAGATATGGGGAGAGGGAAGTAAAGTAGTTTTTTCCGGAGACTTAGGGCAATTCTATAGTGTGATGGAAGGTTCTCCTCCGGTCATAGAAAGAGCGGATTTTGTAGTGATAGAATCTACCTATGGTAACCGTCGTCATCGAAGCTTAGAAGATACTCGCCGGGAGTTTTCCGAGGCTATAGAGGGAGCTTTATCTAAAGGAGGAAAAGTTTTAATTCCTTCTTTTGTGGTGGATCGGGCCCAGCGGATAATTTATGAGCTTTTTCTTTTACAAGAAAGGTTAGATGGAAAATACCCGGTGTTTTTTGATAGCCCTATGGGGGTCAAAGTCACTGATATTTATCGACAATACCGGAACCTTCTTGCCGGAGAGATTCAGAAGCTTAACTTAGAGAAGATAGATCCTTTTTCTCTACCGGGCTTGCATTATGTTACCACTCCTGCAGAATCAAAAGCTATCAACAACATAAATCAAGCTATAGTAATTGCCGGAAGTGGAATGTGCACAGGAGGAAGAATTATCCATCACTTAAAACATAATCTCTATAAGGAAAATACCGCTCTTATCTTTGTGGGATTTCAGGCTCAAGGGACTTTGGGGAGAGCTCTCGTAGAAGGAGCCAAAAGAGTTCGGGTTATGGGAGAAGAGATAGTAGTCCGAGCTAAAATATATACTATTAACGGTTTTTCTGTGCATGCTGATCAGGAAGACCTGTTCAGGTGGGTGGAATATTTCCAGGGGAACCCCACTTTTCTGGTAACTCACGGTGAGGAAGCCATTGCTGAGTCTTTTGCTCAGTTTTTAGGAGAGCGAGGAAAAGAGGCGCTGGTTCCGCATCTCGGGGATACCATGGATTTGGCGAAAAAGAAAGTATTCAGCGCTCCTTCTCTTCCTCCGGAGGAAAATATTCTGGAACAACTGGAAAGCAAAGTCTCTTCTCTTGAGAGTATCTATCCTGCTTTAGGAGAAGAAGAAAAAATTCTTTTGCGCTCTGCTTTGATACTTTTAGAAGAAGTGGAGAGGAGAAAAGAAGAGAGCTTGATTTAGCCGATGAACTCCCGAAGAATAGAGTTAGAAGGGATAAAAGAGGGGTTGAGGGGCATAAAGTGGTTGAGGAAAGCATAGAGGCGATAAGCTTCTAAATAGTGAGGGCTTTCGGGAGTAATAGCTCGCAGGAGAGGTTCAGCATATTGTCTTAAAATACTCAGCTCATATATTAAAGAAGAATTGAACATAATATCAGCACTTTCCTGGTAGGGGAAAATATATTTTTCCTCTCCTTCTCTTACCCGGGGCCAGTCGGCAAATACTCCTTCTCCTCTGCTTCCCCTGAATTGGCTATCTCTCACCAGACGCCGAATCAATCGAGAATCGGTGGTAGAAATGCGATTGTGGTCATCGACGTTTATTTGAGTTATAGCGCTTACATAAATTTTGAATTTTTCTCCTCCGGGGATATTTTCTCCTAATTGGGGATTGAGAGCGTGTAATCCTTCTACTATTATGATACCATCGGGAGAGAGCTGAGTTTTTGTCCCTCGGGGTTCTCGAGTGCCGGTGATAAAGTTATAACGAGGGATTTCCACTTCTTCTCCCCGGATTAGTGCTTTTATTTGTTCTTCGAATAATATTAAGTCTAAAGCTTCTGGCTTCTCGTAATCTTCCTCATTTATTTCTCCTCGGGAACGGAAGTAATCGTCTAAGGATATGGTTATCGGATGCCACCCGTTAACCCGGAGCTGGATATAGAGACGACGGGCAAAAGTGGTTTTCCCCGAAGAAGAAGGTCCGGCGATTAATACTAAATGTACTGTGCCTTTTTTCTGGGTGATTAAGTCGGCAATCTGGGCTATTTTTTTCTCATGAAGCGCCTCAGCAATGGATATGATCTCTCTTCCTTCTCCCCGGGCAATGGCTTCGTTTAGCTCTCCTACGTTTTCGATGGCTAAAATCTCTGCCCAGCGGACTGCTTCTTGAAAAGTGGCGAAAAGTTTGGGACGAAAAGTATAAGTGGGAAGACGCTGCAGGTCTTCTCCGGTGGGAAACTGAATTATGAATTGAGGAGGAACCAGGACAAAGCCAAAGTTTTTTAGATACCCGGTAGAAGGAACAAGAGGTCCATAATAATGGTCATAAAAGTCTTGCAGCCGATAAACGGTTACTGCTGGAGTTCTCCAGTAGCGGAAAAGCTTTACCAGGTCTTTCCTTCCTCGCTTTTGATAAATAGCAGTAGCTTCCTCCCAGTCTATTACTTCTCGGATAAAGGGGAGGTCTTCTTTTATGGTGTTTCTCATCTCCTCCTCGATTTGCTCTAATTGCTCAGGAGAGATGTTTACCCCTTCTATTTCACAAATTAGCCCCTCTCCCAGGGAATAAAGAACCTTTAGCCGGCGACCGGGGAAAGTTTTTTCTACCGCATAGCTCAGGACAAAAAGGAGACTCCGCAGATAAGTTCTTCTGCCTTCGGGATGAGAGAAGTCAAAAAACTTTACTTTGCTGTCTCTTTCTACTCTGGTGTTGAGGTCTACTATCTCTCCTTCTAATTGAGCGGCCATAATTCTTTCCCAGGAGGGAAATATTTCTTTCGCTACCTCTTGGAGGGTTTTTCCTTGCGGGACAGGTATTTTTTCTTTTTCCCAGTAAAGATAACAAGTTTTTTTCGGCATTTACCTCTTCCCCTTTTCCCTATTTTAGCAGAAAATAGAGAAGAGGTGAAGAGTAATGAATTATTATGCTTATCATTTGGCTTTAAGGGAAGAAGAAGTAAAAGGGATAAAACTGGCTCTCCTCCCGGGGGCTCCGGAGCGATGCTGTAAGATTGCTTCTGCTTTTGGTGATTTTGAAGAGTTAGCTTCTCATCGGGAATTTAAAACGGTAAAGGCAGAAAGCGAGGAAGGTAAAATTTTGGTAGTTTCTACTGGCATTGGGGGGCCTTCTTTGAGTATAGCAGTAGAAGAGCTGGCTCAATTGGGAGTAAGGCTTTTTTTGCGAGTGGGAACCTGTGGAGCCATTCAAGAAGGAATTGCAGTAGGGGATTTGGTGATCAGCGAAGGAGCGGTGAGGATGGATGGTGCTTCTCCTCACTATGCTCCCCTTTCTTATCCTGCCTGTGCTCACTGGGAGATGGTGGGAGCTCTTAAAAAAGCTTGTGAACTTTTGAGGTGTCGCTATCACTTAGGGATTACCTGTTCTTCGGCTACTTTTTATCCCGGGCAGGAAAGATATGATACTTTTAATGGTTACATCATTTCTTCTCTTCGGGGTAGCAGGGAAGAATGGAAGAAGTTGGGGGTTTTGAATTATGAAATGGAGATAGCCACTCTTTTCACCGTGGCTCGAGTTCTGGGGCTTCGCTCCGGAGCGATATGCGGAGTGCTGGTCAATAGGAATGAAAAAGAAGAAGTAGAAGAGGAAAAAATAGAGGAGATAGAAGACCGACTTTCTCAGGTGGCAGCTGAAGCTGCCCGGCTGATTCTCTCTGGGGAGGAATAAACTTGTTTCTTGATTACTGGCTTTTGGAAATAGAAAAAATAGGGGAAGGGTGGTTGATTTTTCTTCTCTTTGGAGGAGGGATTGTCTCTGGTTTTTATTTTTTTCGCTTGAGAAAAGTTCTTTTCCCTCTTTTAACCTTTTTAGTGGTGATGGGAGGAGGGGGAATCACCAGAGGGATAGAAAAAAGTAACTTAGAAACTTTCTCTTTTTCAGGTGATAAGGCGAGTTTTTTCATTTTTCTCTTTCTGGCTCTTTTTTTAGCCGGAGTTGTAGCGAGCAAAAAAGGAGAACGCTGGGGGAGATTCTTTTCTGGTTTCTGGTTGAGCGCCAACCTCTATTATCTTTTAATAGAGATCTCTTCTTCGGTAGAGCTGTTGCGCTTTTTGGGTCATCTTTCTTTTACGGTGGTGCTTTTTTCTTCCCTACTTTTTGCGCTTCTTTCCCTGAACAAAAAAGTTCTAAATTTCTTAAGCTCTTTTCTGGGGAGCTCTCTTCTGGTTCTTGCTTACCTTCAGGTGTTGTATAGATGGGGAGGAAATGATACCTTTTGGGATAGCAGTCCCTGGGTGTTATTTTTGTTTTTAGTTATGGCTCTATGGATGATGGCAGTTAAGGAGAGTGATTGAGTGGAAAAGTACGAAGATAAAGTGGTATGGTCTATGGTGGAAGATACCACAGTGGTGGCTTATGTTGCCTCAACCACTTCTTTAGTAGAAGAAGCAAGGTTTTTACATAATACCAGTCCTGTGGCTACTGCTGCCCTGGGAAGAGCACTAACCCTTGCCGGGATAATGGGTGCTGCTCTCAAAGAAGGTCAAAAGGTAACTTTGCACATTCGTTGCCTGGGGCCTTTAGAAAGCATATTGGCGCAGGCTAACTCGCAAGGAGAGGTGAGAGGATATGTTTCTCAACCTTCGGTTTTTGTTCCTTCCCGAGAAGATAAAAAACTTAATGTAGAAGAAGCAGTGGGGAAAGGCTCTCAGCTTTCGGTGGTGAAAGATCTGGGATTAGGGGAGCCTTATGCTGGTTATATAAAGATGCCTCGAGGAGGCATTGCTTATGATTTGGCTTATTACTTTGCCCTTTCTGAGCAGCTTCCTTCGGCCTGCAGTGCCGGTGTTTATGTGGGAGAAAAAGGAGAGGTGTTATCATCAGGTGGGTTTATCATTCACACTCCTCTGGGCACTCCACAACATGTAATACAGAAAATCGAGGATAATATTTCTCTCCTTCCTCCTGTGAGCTCTCTTATTCTGGAGGGAAAAAGCCCGGAGGAAATAACTCGAGACCTCTTAGCTTCCCTTTCTTATCGGGTGGTGGGAGAAAAGAAACTGTGTTATCATTGCCATTGTTCTCGAGAGAGAGCCCGTCGGACTTTGATACTACTTGGAAGAGAAGAATTAGAGGAGTTGTTAGCCCGAGAAGGAAGAGCAGAAGTTAGCTGTTTTTTCTGTAATCGGGTTTATCTTTTTGGAGATAAAGAGCTCAGAGAGCTGATAGAAAAAGTAAGGAAATAGGAGGTTTGATTCTTGAAAGGAATTTTGCGCATTGATTATGAAGAAGAATTGAATGAAGAGCAGAAAAAAGTGGTCTTTGCCGATGAAGGTCCGATTTTAGTGATTGCTGGAGCAGGTAGTGGAAAAACCCGGACCATCACCTATCGAGTGGCAAGGCTGATAGAGGAAGGGGTAGATCCTTCTTCCCTTCTTTTGGCTACTTTTACCAATAAAGCAGCCCGAGAGATGTTACATCGGGTGGAATGTCTTTTAGGGATAAGCCTGGAGGGTATGTGGGGAGGGACTTTCCACCATATTGGTAACCTCATTCTCCGCCGGGAAGCAAAAAAGATAGGCTATGATAACAACTATACTATTCTGGATCGGGAAGACCAGAAAGACCTTCTGGAATCTACCATAGAGGAGATGGGGATAGACCGCCGTTCTCGCCGTTTTCCCAAAGGGGATGTGATTGCCAACATCATCTCTATGAGTCGCAACACTTTTATCTCTGTGGAGGATATTTTAGAAAAGTTTTACCCTCAGTTTTTGAGCTGGGCGAGTCAGTTAAGTTCCCTTTTTGCTCTTTACCAGGACAGGAAACGCCAGCTCTCTCTTATGGACTATGATGATTTGCTTTACTATACCTGGTCTCTTTTACAAGAAGATGAAAATACTCGCCGCAAATATGGAAGTGCTTTTCACCATATTTTAGTAGATGAGTATCAGGATACTAACCTTCTGCAGGCTGAGATTATGGATCTTTTAGCTCAAGAACACCGCAATCTTTTAGTAGTGGGCGACGATGCTCAGAGTATTTATTCGTTTCGGGGAGCTAATTTTGTCAATATCATGCGTTTCCCTGAGAGATACCCGGATTGTCAGATATTTAAACTGGAGACCAACTATCGAAGTAGAGCTCCTATTCTGGAGCTAGCCAATCAGATAATTTCTTTTAATCGTCGTCAATTTCCTAAAGTTTTACATCCGATGAAAAAAGGAGGAGAAAAGCCTGTAGTGGTGCCCTTGCGTGATGTTATGGAGCAGGCCGAATTTGTAGCTTCCCAGATTTTAGAATTACATGATGAGGGTCATGACCTCCAGGAGATTGCCGTTTTATACCGGGCTCATTATCACAGCATGGAAATTCAAATGGAGCTTACTCGCCGGGGCATCCCTTTTGAAATTCGCTCCGGACTGCGTTTTTTTGAACAAGCTCATATAAAAGATGTGGTGGCTTATCTTAAGGTAGTGGCTAATCCCCGGGATGAGATGGCCTGGAAGAGAGTGCTCAAGCTTTATCCCGGGATTGGTCGAGCATTAGCAGAAAAAGTATGGGGAGCTCTTTCTTCCTCTCCCGATCCTCTTACTACTCTGGAGAGAGAGGAAGTTTTTTCTCTTCTTCCGGTAAACGCCCGGGCTAGCCTCGCTTCTCTTAGAGATTTACTATTTCATCTGGAGGACCTCGATTCCTCTCCTTCTACTCTAATTCAGGAGGTGCTCGCAGGGGGATACCGGGACTATTTAGTTGCTCATTATCCTAATTACGAGGAGAGAGAGGAAGACCTGGAAGAGCTGGCTAACTTTGCTTTGCGGTATAAATCTTTAGAAACTTTTTTAAGTGAGTTAGCTCTTTTAGGAGAAATAGAAGCAGAGAACGTGGTAAGGGGAGGAATAGAGGATGAAAAAATAGTTCTTTCCACCATTCATCAGGCTAAAGGTCTGGAGTGGGATTGTGTGTTTGTAGTCTGGTTATGTGAGGGGGGTTTTCCTTCTCCTCGTAGTCTGGGAAGAGAGGAGAATATCGAAGAAGAAAGAAGACTTTTCTATGTGGCCTGTACCAGAGCTCGAGAACATTTATTTTTGTGTTATCCTATTTTAGGAGAAAGAGGGCGTTCTCGCTCTATGGTCAGGAAACCTTCTCGATTCCTGCAGGAGTTAGACCCCCGTTCCTACACTAAATGGCGAGGAGGAAGAAAGGGATAGTGCTCTCCCGGCGAGATTATCTTTTTAACTTTGTAGTAGACACTCTGGATTACTCTTTTTTTAGCCTGGGGATGTCTTTTGGCTCTACAGTTACCCTGCTTCCCCTTCTGGCTCAACGCTTAGGGGCCAGCAATTTGGAAATCGGGCTCATTCCTGCTATTGCTTATCTGGGATGGTCATTTCCTGCTATCTGGGGGGCAAGGGTTTCTGGTAAATTAGAGAAAAAACTCCCCTTTATCCTTCGATTCACTCTTTTTGAGCGTCTTCCTTTCCTGGGGATGGCGCTTCTGGCTTTTTATCTCGTTCCTCATAATCCTTCTCTTTCGCTTTATATCTTGTTCATTTTGTTAGGAATTAATTCTTTTGCTATGGGGTTTCTCGGTCCTATCTGGACGGAGATGATTGGAAAAGTCATCCATCACAGTCGCTGGGGACTCTATTTTGCCTGTGGTAACGGCCTGGGGGCTCTCATGGGAATGTGGGGTTCTACTCTGGCAGAACGATTTATCAGCACTTATCCTTTTCCTCGCAACTTTGGTCATTGTTTCCTGTTAGCTTCTGTATCGATGGTGGTTTCTTATTTTTTTCTAGCTCTTACCCGGGAAGAGAAAGAGGAGGTAACTTCTTCCTCTGGAGAAAAATTTCTCTCTTCTTTTTTCCAGGTAATAAGAGAAGATGCCAACTTTTTGAGTTTTTTGCTGGCTCGTATATTTTTAGCTTTAGGGGTAGTAGGAGGGGCTTTTTATACCGTTTATGCTTTGCAAAAATTCATAATCCCTGATGCTTTAGTGGCTCGCTATAATGCTGTTTTGCTTGTCTCTCAGGCTTTGAGTAACTTTATCTGGGGTCCCTTAGGAGACAAAAAAGGGCATAAATTAGTGGTACTTTTAGGAGCTACATCTATAGTTTTGAGCAATTTGCTGGCTCTTTTTTCTCCTGATTTTCGATGGTTTTTCTTAGCTTTTACCCTTTTGGGATTTAATTATAGTGCTATATCGGTGGGAGGAACAGCCATTGTTCTTGACTTTGCTCCCCGAGAAAAGCGAGGGTTGTATGTGGGGTGGAGTAGCTTTTTAAGTAATTTCCCGGCTTTTTTCTCTCCCATTTTAGGGGGGAAAATTGCTGACCGATTTGGTTACCACTGGGTTTTCTGGTTAGCGCTGAGTCTGAATTTGGTGGGGTTGCTGTGGATTTTATGGGGTGTGAGGGAGCCTCGAGCTTTTACTAATTTTGAGGAGGGATAAATGGCCAGGTCTTTAATGGTGCAGGGAACAGGATCAGGAGTGGGTAAAACTGTGATAGTGGCAGGGTTGGTACGAGTTTTTGCCCGGCGGGGAATAAAGGTAGCTCCTTTTAAAGCTCAGAACATGTCTTGTAGTTCTGGAATTACTGAAAAAGGAGAAGAAATGTCCATAGCTCAAATTCTTCAAGCTCGAGCTGCTTTTCAAAAACCTGATAGTCGGATGAATCCTGTTCTTTTGAAACCTCAAGGGGAGAGAAAAAGCGAGATAATAGTCCGAGGAAAAGCCTGGAGCATAAAGGAGGCTTCTGCTTATTATAGGGACAATGAATTTTTGTGGGAAGTGGTCAGGGAAAGCCTTGATTCTCTGATGCAAGAATATGACCTCCTTATTTTAGAGGGAGCAGGAAGCCCAGCAGAGATAAATCTGCGGGGAAAAGACATAACTAACATGAGAGTGGCTCTTTATCTTCAATCTCCAGTTATTGTGGTGGGGGACATAGAAAAAGGAGGAGTTTTTGCCTCTTTATACGGAACCTGGGCTCTGGCGAGTGAAGAGGAAAAAAAGCTGATGCGGGCTTTTATTATCAATAAATTTCGGGGAGATGAAGAAATTTTAAAGCCCGGTTTACAGGAAATGGAAGAGCTCACCGGGGTTCCGGTGGTGGGGGTTTTACCCCATGTTTCTCTATCTTTAGTGGAAGAAGATAGCCTCTCGGGGGAATCGAGTGGTAAAGACCGCTTTTCCTGCCTGAGGGGAGATTTTTCCTGGGAAGAAATAGACCAGGAACTGGATTGGTGGAGTAAAACCTTAGAGGAATATTTAGACATTAAAAAAATAGAGGAAATAATTGGTTTATGACGATGAGGCATGCTGGAGAGTTTCCCTCCCTCAGCAGTTTTTGCTTTTTGTTTTTTTTGGGGTTATAAGGGGTTTACCCCCTATTGTCGGCTTCATAAGGGGGAATTCTTTCCCCCTTATACTGGTGGAGTGTTTCCCACCAGTAGTCTTTGCTTTTTAGGTTTTTGTTTTCTTGGTCTTACGCCGTAGGCTGCTCTGTTTTAGTCTCCTGGGGGTTATGAGGAGTGTTTTGCCTCCTCATAGTTTGGTTTCACCGCTCTCTGGAAGGGTTTTCCTTTCTGCCATGCCTGAAATTTAGCGAGGAATCCAAGTTTTTGCTTCTTCTTTTTGGAACCATAAAAGTGCTCCCTCCCATTATTTAGACCCCTCGTAGAACCATTCAGGAATGACGCCTCTTTTTTTGTCATTCCCGAAATCTT
>ERZ773359.1269-NODE-1269-length-35403-cov-5.467410_pt1 | contig 35403 bp, 33 predicted proteins | sample MGYA00374955_ERZ773359 | MGnify/ENA primary metagenome ERZ773359 (study PRJEB29098, sample SAMN04486028) | biogas fermenter metagenome | study: EMG produced TPA metagenomics assembly of the Biogas fermentation microbial communities from Germany - Plant 4 DNA1...
AAATGCTTAATCAGCCAATAGTTCTTTGGTCAGTCTCTGGTCAAGATTGGCGTCCAGGAGTAACTGTTGAACAGATTGTCAAACGGGTAGTTAATCAAACAAAAGCAGGAGATATTATCTTGTTCCATGATAGTGGAGCATTAATTGCTAATGAAGGTGCTAGTCGAGAAGCTACTGTAAAAGCTTTGCCGCGAATTATTGAAGGCATCCGTAATAAGGGATTGGAAATTGTCCCCTTAGAGCAGTTAATGCAATATGCTGAACCAACAGAATTAACTAAAGAAGAGATGTTGGAATTAAGAGAGTAAAAAAGCAAGGGTGAACAACCCTTGCTTTTATTTGTTTTGCACGATAGCTAATGTATCACGGGCAATCATAACTTCTTCGTCAGTAGGAATAACAAATACTTTTACTTTAGATTTAGGAGTGGAAATTTCAATTTCTTGCCCACGCTGTTTGTTAGCATCCTCATCGATTTCTATACCTAAGTAAGTTAAGTTTTTACAAATCGCACTTCGTAATTTAGGTGAGTTTTCACCAATTCCAGCAGTGAAAGCAATAGCGTCAACACCATTCATAGCAGCTACATAGCTTCCAATGTATTTGCGAATTCGATATTCATACATATCAAAGGCTACTTGGTGCATGGTGCTGTTTTCTTCGACACCTTTTTCGATGTCGCGCATATCACTAGCACCAGCAATACCGTAAAGTCCAGAATGCTTATTAAGCATTGAGTTGATATTAGCCATTGGGATATTTTCTTTTTCCATAATATAAGATAAAGCACCTGGATCAATGTCTCCACTACGAGTACCCATCATTAAACCTTCTAATGGAGTAAAGCCCATGGACGTATCTACTGATTTACCTCCATCGATAGCACATAAGCTAGCTCCGTTTCCTAAGTGACAAGAAATAATTTTCAGCTTACCTAAATCTTGCTTCATTAAAGCGCCAACTCTTTGTGCAATATAGTTGTGAGAGGTACCGTGGAATCCATAACGTCTTACTTTATGTCGTTGATATAGTGAAAAAGGAATAGCGTATAAGAATGCATGTCTTGGCATTGTAGAGTGAAATGCTGTGTCAAACACGGCAACTTGTACAGTATCTGGCATTAGCTTTTCAGCAGCTCGTATACCTACCAAGTTTGCTGGATTGTGTAAAGGAGCTAGGTCACTAACAGATTCTAAAATTTCCTTTGTGTTTTCTGTAATTCGGACTGATTCAGAGAATGATTCTCCACCATGCACTACCCGGTGACCAACAGCATCAATTTCTTTAGTGCTTTTGATAATTCCAACTTCAGGATCAGTTAACAAGTTTAAACATTCTTGAATAGCTACTGTATGTTCATAAATAGGCATCGTTTTACTGACTTTTTCTTTACCGGTTGATTGATGGGTAACAATGGCATTTTCTTGCCCAATACGCTCAACTTTGCCATCAGCTAAAACCGACTCATCTTCCATATTAAAAAGCTTATATTTCAGTGACGAAGAGCCACAATTAAGTACAAAAATTTTCATCTATTGTTCCTCCTGTTCGTAAGAGCTGTAATCAACAAGACCATCTTTGGTATAGGTTAAGAAGCCTTGTCCAGTTTTTACACCTAGACGGCCTTGGCGGACGAACCTTCTGATTAGTGGAGCAGGTGCATAACGATCGCCAAATTGAGTATGAAGTTGTTCCATCCAGCGCAGAATAGTATCTAAGCCCATCCGGTCAGCCATTTCAAATGGTCCTTGTTCCATTCCCCAGCTGGCTTTGAGAATTTGCTCAACACTATAAATATTAGCGACGCCTTCATCAACTAAATAAGCACCTTCGTTAATTAAAGTAATTAATGCTCTTGGATTAACTAAGCCAGGCGATTCATTAATATAAATTGGTTTTTTGCCTAAACGATTAAGGAATCTTTCAGTAAGTTCGATAGTTTCTTTGGAAGTAAATGGATTATGACTAACTTCTACAACATCAACTTCTGTTACAGGTGGGATAAAATGTACTCCAATTAGCTGTTCTGCTCTGGATAATCCGCGAGCTAAATCGGAAACATTGAGAGTAGCACTAGTGAGTATAAACACAACATTTGGCTTACAAATTCGATCAGCGGTTCTGAGCAATTCTTGCTTGGTGTAGAAGTGATCAATAGTTGCTTCAATGACTAAATCTGCATTTTCTAGTTCTTTTAAATCAGAGGTATAGTTAATCCGACTTAGGATTACACGTTTTTCAGATTCGGTAATAGCCCATTTATTTAGTTTACGGTTTAACCGATTCTCGATTTTTTGTGGTGCTTCTTGACTGCCGGCACCTTGTGCAAACAGAGTTACTTCATAGCCTTTGCTGGCTGCGTTTTCTGCAATTCCTCGTCCAAGTCGTCCTGAACCCAGAATAGCGACTTTTCTAATATCCATTAAAACAATCCTCCTCAAAAATATATGTTGGCTCTTAGCCAAAGTCTAAACTTTTCATTTAAGAAATCAAACTACTTTTTTCTATTCTACATTGTACCCTGAATTTACCTGCCAAAAAAAGATAATTTTTTCTTAAAAATAGGGAAATTGTCGGTTTTACTTACTTAGGGTATTGTTTTTTGAGTAAACTATGGTAAAATAACCTTCAACTACTGATTTACTTTAGTTTGTCTAAGAAAGAATTTTATTATGAAAGGAAGGGTATGATGGATTACAATACTAAGTTTGGCAAAGAAGGTTTAACCTTCGATGATGTGCTTTTAATCCCAGCAGCCTCTGAAGTTATGCCTTCCAATGTTGATACGACTACCTATTTAACTAAGAGAATTAAATTAAATATTCCTTTAATGAGTGCGGGTATGGATACTGTAACTGAGGCACGGATGGCAATCGCTATTGCCCGGGAAGGTGGAATAGGGGTAATTCATAAGAATTTATCCATTGAGGATCAGGCTGGAGAAGTAGATAAGGTGAAACGTTCTGAAAGTGGTGTTATCGTGGATCCTTTCTATTTATCCCCAGAGGATTCAATTTCTGATGCTTTAGAATTGATGGCTCGTTATCGTATTTCTGGAGTTCCGATTGTTGATGAGCAGATGAAGTTAGTTGGAATTCTCACCAATCGGGACTTAGTTTTTGAAGAAAATATAGAACAGCCAATTGGTAATGTGATGACCAAAGAAAATTTAATTACAGGTCCAGTAAATACAACCCTGGAAGAAGCTAAAGGAATTTTACATAAACATCGAATTGAAAAACTTCCCTTAGTTGATGCTCATTATCGATTAAAAGGTTTAATTACTATCAAAGATATTGAAAAAGCTAGAATGTATCCAAACTCTGCTAAAGATGAGAAAGGTCGTTTACGTTGTGGTGCAGCTGTTGGTGTTGGCTCTGATTGTCTCGAGCGAGCAGAAGCCTTGGTGGAAGCAGGTGTAGATATATTAGTAATTGATACAGCACACGGTCATTCCCGGAAAGTAATTGAGACTACTCGGTTATTAAAAGATAAGTTTGGTGACCAAGTAGATATTATTGCTGGTAATATTGCGACAGCGGCAGCAGCTGAAGCTTTGATTGAGGCTGGTGCAGATGCTGTTAAAGTCGGAATTGGACCAGGTTCCATTTGTACCACTCGAGTAGTAGCCGGGGTAGGAGTACCGCAGCTAACAGCCATTTGGGATTGTGCTCAAGTAGGTAAGAAATATGGTATACCTGTTATTGCTGATGGTGGAATTCGATACTCAGGAGACATTGTAAAAGCTATAGCCGCAGGAGCTAATGTGGTCATGCTCGGCAGTCTGTTTGCTGGGACTCAAGAGAGTCCAGGTGAATTAGAGATTTATCAGGGTCGTAGTTATAAAGTTTACCGGGGAATGGGTTCTATGGGTGCCATGAAGGCCGGAAGTAAAGATCGTTATTTCCAAGAAGATAACCGTAAATTAGTACCAGAGGGTATTGAAGGACGTGTACCATTTAAGGGAACGTTATCAGATACAGTTTATCAATTGATGGGTGGACTAAGAGCTGGTATGGGCTATTGTGGTGCTGCTAATATTGAGGCGTTACAAAATGAAGGTCAATTTGTGCGAATCACACCTTCAGGAATGCAAGAAAGTCATCCACATAATGTACAAATCACGAAAGAAGCTCCTAACTACAATTTAGGGTCCTAACAAAAAGAAGCGTGAAAACGCTTCTTTTTGTTAGTAAACCAGAATAATTCTTTAATGGGGTGGTTTTCTTGGTTAATAAACAATGGCTAGCAATTACACTAATTGGCTGGGTTATTATTGTTGCTTGTAGCTGGATAATTCCCTTACCTACTTTAGCGACAAAATTCATCTGGATGGCTTTACAGCAAGCCTGGTTAATTCTTGCCGGGTTAAAAGCTATTCAGCCTAAAAAACTAATGCAGTTTGAACTAGCTAAGCTATTCAGCGGTATCCGAGCAGGGTTAGTGCTATTCGTATTAAATACAGCAATATCCTATGTTGTTGTTCTAATCTTAAGCTTGATCTTTGGCATGGAAGAAGTACTCATGGTTTTAGCGAATGAACGATCTGGAATAGGTCAATTATTTGCTGTTAAAAATCAGATTACGCTGGTAATTGTATTCTTCTTAGTGGTTATTGGGGCCCCTGTAAGTGAGGAAATTGTTTTCAGAGGAGGATTGCTGCAAGGGCTTGCTCAAGTTACTTCAGCACGGGTGGCAAATTTTATTACTGCATTGATTTTTGCCTTAGTACATTATTATGTAATTCAATTTTTGCCAGTCTTCTTTTCGGGTCTGTATTTGGGATGGATTTATTTAAAAAGGGAAAATCTAGTTGAACCGATAGCAGCTCATGCCACAGTTAATTTTATTGGTTTCATGTTTAATCTTTTCATATAAAAAAAGAGACACAATCAAGTGTCTCTTTGATATCTAATTACATTTCATGAAACTGTTGGACATCTACCACAAAGACAATGGCTCCGCCAACCTCAACTTCCACAGGTAGATTAATTGCTGTTGGTATTTCGGAAGCTACATGAGGCAAGAGTTTTTTACGACGCACACAGGTTTGACGAATAATATCTAAAACGGGATCCACATGCTCATCTTCCACACCTACTAGCAAGGTAGTATTACCTTGGAGAAGGAATCCGCCTGTACTTGCCAGTTTAGTTGATCTATATCCCTGTTCAGTTAATTTTCTGATTAATGCAGGGGTATCGTCGTCCTCAATTACTATAATAATCAATTTCATGCGAGAAAACCTCCCCTCCCTTGTGTTTATAATATTTGACATAACTTCTTGATTTCCTTTTAAAAAGGTGAAACTATTATTAAAAACAGGATTGATAAACTGTTATAGTCTTTTCCACCATAGTATGCAAAGAAAAATTGTTTTTTCCATAGCGATAGCTAAATTGTTGAAGATTTCGCAATTCGGTGAGGGAGGAGAGGGTATTTAAAGTTTTTTCTAGTAAGGAAGAAGACAAATCATGTTTGAACGTCCGCCCGCTAAAATTTGTCTTTCTTAATGGCTCTACTGTAGTTGGTGTAACTAAGCCATCAAAGTAGTCACCTAATACACAGCCAACACAACCTGCTGCCATACCTTCACGAATTGCTCGACCAGTTCCAATAACTAAGTCAGCCTGTCTTAAATATGGAGCAACATCAATTTGCCAGCCTAAAGAGGTTAATTTTAAGTCTTTCGGACGCCAGTTGCCTATGGAGATAATTTTCCAATCATAGTTTAGCATAATTTGTGCAACTTTAGCAAAAGCTGTTTCCCTGTCAGGGGTCATTCTGGTTAAAATAATAGCATTTCTTGTGCTTGATTTTTTAGGTAAAGGGCGAAAGATGGAGGTATCAACACCATTTTCAATCACCACTGTCTTTTGATGAGGTAGTTTTAATTGGCGTTTCATTTCATCACTGATGGCAATAATTCGATTGGCCTTAATTAATTCGGATATGGGTTGGAAATCTAAGTAGTGGCAAGTAGCCACTACTGGGATATTTAAACTATCTCTTAGTTCTAAGGCTAATGGCAAGGTATGTACGGAATGAGTATGAATCAACTCTATTTTCTCTTTATGGATTAATTTTTTGAGGAACTTTAGATCCATTTTACTAGAATAGGGGATTCGATTACGCTGAAGCCAGTGCAAATACTGTTGGGATAAGTTGCTAATTACCAGAAAAGGGGAGTGTCCTTGGTGTATTAACTCTTTGCAAAGGGAAAAAACATGGGTACTTTGTCCATTTAAATAGAATCTAGTTAGGATCAACACTCTCATGTTTATACCTCCTGCACTGATTGTAAAAAACCAGCACCCTCCTATTGGATGCTGGTTTTTATGTTCCCATCCTTACCTGGTGACACGCACCGGTTGGGGCGGGAATGGTGGCCAGAAAGCACCAGATCTTGCTAATTCAAACCATTCTGGGCAGCCAAGCGGTTCAAATGCTTCACATTCTGCTGGTTCAGGGCAGAATCTGCCATAAACTTCTAACTGAACTAAGGAGACAACTTTAACTACAATGTAAACACCTACATCACATTCAATAGCCGTGCCACCGTCCACAGGGGTACAACTAATACATTGAAGTAATGGAAGAATAACAACATCCATGCCTGGCAGAGCACCATCTAATAGTACCCTTCTTCTTCTAAACTGAGCGGTTTGTTGGATGAACTGGGTTTCACCATTACTATCATATTCTACGTTAAGGATGAAGTTAACGGTTACGCTCAGTTCACCTGGACCAACAATCACGCCAACAGTTTCAATATTGGTAATTTCACAATCCACTACATTGACTGCTGGTGGGAAACCAGGAGGAATCGGAATGCGATAGGCTGGGCAATCAATAATAGTACATTCGCTGTAAACTTTATTCACCAGGATACATTCTCTTTCGAAATCAGGCTCATAATTGTTTACGGGCATCTAATGAACCCCCCTTTCTAGGATTATTCTATGCAGCTAAAGCAAAGTGGTGAAAGAAACGAAATAAAAAGTATTTATAATTTTAGTTTGCATAGATTTAAGTGATGGAGGTGTGAGTATGAGGATTCAATTAACCCACCCACATTACCAAATATTAGAGGACGAAGGAGATACTTTAGTATTAAAGGGCAAACAACAGGAGCTGCTCCTGCAGCAAGGACAAATAGCTGAACCAACAGCAACGTTAGTCAATCAGACAATTCATATAGTGGCTTTATTAAATAAACAACGGTTAGTTCACTGGCATGGTGAAAAGGACTTAATTGCTGAAGACATTTCTCGAGATAAACAACCAATCAAAGGTTTACAGTTAATAACGGATAGTGATGGGAAGGTAAACCTTTTCTATTTACAGCAAAATGCAAAACAAGGCGATTATACATTAATCCAACGAGTTTATACCGATAGTTGGAGCGAGCCGCTGCGTGTAACAACTAATATTAGTAATATGAGTGATGATTATCGGGTGTGCCCTGGATTGGATAACTATTTGCATTTAGTATATGTGGGATTAGAGGGAGACACTCTATTTTATCGTTGTTTTGATTTGGCAGGAAAAATATGGAGTGGAGCAATTCCGTTGGTCAAGGAAGAATGCAGTAGTCCTCAAATTTATCTAAACCGAGATAATCTATTGTTGACTTGGATTAGTGAAACTGATGATGGCAAACGGTTAAGAGCTTTATGGCAAAAGGGAACCTGGGGTAAGCCAGAAAGTCTGTCATTAAGTGGGAAAGATATTTATCAGCCAGGTATTTCCTGGGAAGACGGTTTATTAACTATTCATTGGTTAGAAGGCACCCAGTTGTGTGCTAGACGTTATGATCAGCAGTGGTCTGAACTGAGGAAAATAAGCTCTGAAGAAAAACGACTAACTAATAAATTAGTTACCTTGGAAAATAGCAGGATTTGTTGTACTTGGTCAATGTATGAACCGTACATAGAACAAGAGATTATTTCGGAAAGGACAAAGCCAGAAGGTGTTTCTCAAGTTAAAGTGGTGGAGGAAACTAATGTAAAAGGACGTACGGAAAGCCAAGAAGAAAAACAACGGCGAGAAGTAGAGCAAAGATTTTGGCAGGAGGCCTTTCAATTGCACCATCAATGGCAGCAGTTGCAACAGGAATATCAAGCTGTTTTGCAGCAAGGCCAGGAGATTGAAACACGTTTAATTAGTAAATTGCAGGAAATGCTTAATGAGCATCTTCCATTTGAAGCAAGTTATAGCGACAAATTTACAAAATTGGCCGAGGATTTGCAATTAGCCAATCAAAGGGTTCTTAGTTTGAGGGAAGAATTTCGTGGAATGCGTCAAACTAGCGGTAATCTGCGGCAGTTAGAGGAGCGGATCACGAAATTAGAAACTAACCAAGTGAGCCAGACTAAATTAGAAGGGCATTACTTAAATGTAGATAAACGAGTGAGGGTTTTAGAGGGTCAGCTGACAAATTTATCACAACAAGTAGCTGGATTAATCAGTGGTAACAAGAAAAGATCTATGCGCGCTAAAACATTTTTGAAGAGGCTGATCTGGCGCTGAGCTTGGCTTTTGACAGTAGTTTCCAGTTGATACAGGTGTTTGACTACTTTATAATGAGTCTAGGGAAAGTGTTCCTAGACTTATTTTTATAAGGAGTGTTTTTGTGAAAAGAATACTTAGAATTAGTTGTATTTTGACGGTATTATTACTTTCAGTTTCTTTTATAGGACAAGCTTATGGTTGGGGTTGGTCCCATGGCTCATATGGCTCAACTTATCCTAACAGTGGTTTGAACGGTTCCTGGGGAGCCTATTGGGGTCATTTAGACTTGAAAGGTATGTTTCAACCAGCAAAACCTTCTACACCAACAACACCAACACCTACTCCAAATGTACCAGAACCAGTACACCCAGAGCCAAGTCAACCTGTTCAGCCGCAGCCAAGTCAACCTCTACAACCGCTGCCAAATCGGGTACCAAAGCCAAGTAGTTCTTTAAGCAGTAATGAAAAAGAATTAATTGACTTAGTAAATAAAGAACGGGTAGCTGCTGGATTACATCCTTTAGAAGTAGATATGACATTGGTTCAGTTAGCCAAAGATAAAAGCCATGAAATGGCAGTCACTTCTGATGTAAGTCATTATTCACGCTGGAAGTTTCATGCGAACTTAGATGCAGCTGGTGTTTCTTATCGTCAAGCAGGGGAAAATATTGCTCGGGCCACAAGCATTTCTCGAGTACATAATGGATTAATGAATAGTAGTGGTCATCGTGCGAATATTATGGCCTCATCATATACGCATATTGGCGTTGGTGTTGTAAAATATGGTACTTCGTATTATGCAACTCAGATTTTTATTGCGCGTTAGTTTATAAGCAAATTAAAAACCTTCATTCCAGTTGGAAGAAGGTTTTTTGTTTATAACAGGAAGTCTGCCACACTTTCTAATATATAAGTCGGTTTTATAGAAGACTTTTCTAAAATCTCTTTAGATGTAATTCCAGTCAAAACTAAGGCTGTATCTAAACCTTGTTCAATGCCCATTTTGATATCAGTTTCTAACCGGTCGCCAATCATTAGGCAATCTTTGGCATCTTGTTGGATTCGTTCTAAGGCGACAGCTAGCGTAATTGGAGAGGGTTTACCGCAAATAACTTCAGGATAAATTCCTGTGACACCATGTATTGCGCCAATCATTCCAGCACAATCAGGGATTTCACCGCCATCTATTGGGCAAGTTCGGTCAGGATTAGTAGCAAAATAACGGGCACCATTTTTTAAGGCGATCATGGCATCATTAAGTTTATCATAATCAAAAGTCCGATCAAAAGAGACAACTAAAAATTCGGCTTGCAGTGGATCGGCTGTAATTTGTAAGCCAAAACTTTCTAATTCTTGGATTAATGGAGGTTCACCAATTACATAAACTACTGCGTTTGATTTTTGCTTACTTAAATACTGAGCGGTAACCAAGGAGGAGTTAATAATATTATCTATTGTAGCAGGGATTCCAAAATTATTTAGTTTTTTAGCATAGTCTAATCGAGTTTCAATTGGTTTATTAGTTAGAAATAAAACTTTCTTGCCTAATCTTGTAAGCTTATCAATTACTTGATCTGCTTGTCCTAGCAGTCTATTACTTAAATAAATTGTTCCATCTAGGTCAAAAATATAACCAGTGTACTGTAACAGTTGGTTTGTGTCTTTCACAACTTAAACTCCTTTCTAAAGTCCTTTAAAATATTCTTCGATTCCACGAGCAATTGCATTAGCGATCGCTTGTTGTCCCTCATCTGAAAGCATAAATTCCCGGTCATGTTTATTAGAAACAAACCCGATTTCTATAATAACGGTCGGTATTTTACTACGACGGAGAATAAAAAAGTCGTCAGCGATAATGCCTGGAGCATTACGTCCAGGTAATAAGGAATTTAACTGATTTTGAATGGCGATGGCTAAGCGCTGACTATATAACGAATGAGGTTGATATAAAGTTACTGCACCTTTAGCACTTTCTGACCGAAAATGATTTGTATGAATGCTGATTAATATATCGGACTTGTTGGCTTCGGCTTTTAATAACCGAGCTCGTAAACCTAGTCGATAGGTCGGCGGACGCCTGTTGCCTAAGGCGATGCCTTTATCCCTAGGATCTATACTTCTACCTAGCTCTAAATCTTCCTGGTATTCTCTCTTTGTATAATTAATTTCATCTTCAATCGATACTTCGTTCCATAAGTCAGTGTCATCAGTTCTTGTCAAGATGACTGATGCCCCATGTTTCTCAAGCTCAGCAGCTATTACTTTACTGATTGCTAAGGTGATATCCTTCTCAGTTACTCCAGCATGGGAACTACCAGAGTCAATTCCTCCATGTCCAGGATCAATCGTGATCACCCGTTCTTCTAATAAAGAACGAGAAAAAAACGAATTTGACTTTACAAATAAAAAACTAATTGTCAGTAAAAATCCAATTGTACCAGCGGTTATTATTAAAAACTTCTTTAAGTTTGTTAGCATCATTGCAAAATCCTCCGTAAAAAAATCTTGAATCTCTAAATTTATATGATAAAATATTTGGTAAATGACTTTGGGATTTTGCGTTTTATATAACTAAAGTTAAAGGATGCAAAAACTTGTTAATGGGTTTTTGATGTTGACACCGAAGGCAAGCTATGTTAACATCTAATTAACAACGGTCGTTGTAGGCCGTAGAATTTTATAATTAACATTTTATAAATTAAAATGAAGGGTGTGGTGGCTTCTTAAAAATACTTGTTTTTGCCTTATCAAGAAACAACAGGGAGGAATTCATGTGAAAAATAGTTACAAACTTTTGTTAGTGGCACTAATGATTGTATTAGTTAGCGGAACTGCGCTAGCAAAATACAATGAGTCTCCATTATTAGCAGAACAAGTAAAAGCGGGTCTTCTACCACCTGTAGAAGAGCGCTTACCAGTTAATCCTTTAGTTATTGAACCTTATGAAAAAATCGGTAAATATGGTGGCATTATTCGTAGTACTCATACCGGACCTGGTGATTCTACAGGTTATCAAAGATTAGTGCATGAGCCTTTAGTATACTATGATGAAATGTTCTATGAAATCCATCCTAACCTTGCAGAAAGCTGGAGCGTCTCTGAAGACGGTAAAGTGATTACCTTCAAATTAAGAGAAGGTTTAAAATGGTCTGATGGACATCCATTTACAACGGATGATATCTTATTCTGGTGGGAAGATGTTCAGTTAAATACTGAGCTTACACCAGCAGTTAACCTTAACTTCCAATCTGGCGGCGAGCCAATGAAAGTAGTTAAGATTGACGACTTAACTGTAGAATTCCGTTTTAAAGAACCAAAAGGCGGTTTTGTAAACTGGATGGCTACAGGTCATGAAACTTATTTACCAAAACATTATTTACAACAATTCCACATTAAATATACTGATGAAGCAACTCTTAACAGATTAGCTAGAGAACATGGTGTAACATTGTGGAGTGAGTTATTCAGACTTAAAGCTGGTTTAAGTTCTGGTCAAAAAGCTGTTGGTATGCCAACTATGGATGCTTGGGTTCTAACAACTGGTTTCGATGCTCCAGTTAAAATCTCCGAAAGAAACCCATACTACTTCAAAGTTGACACAGCTGGTAACCAACTTCCATATATCGATGCTTACCATCGTGAACTAGTTGGTGACGTAGAAATTATGAAACTTAAACTAATTGGTGGTCAAATCGACTATCAAACTCGTCACTTATGGACTATGTACAGCGATTTACCATTATTCTTGGCTAGCCAAGACAGTGGTAACTATCGAGTAATCCAAACTGAAGGTGGAACTCCTGGATTACTAGTAATGCATTTCAACCAAAACTATGATGCAGATCCAGAAATCGCGAAATTATTACGCAACAAAGACTTTAGGATTGCACTTTCCTATGCTATTGACAGAGAAGAAATGAACGAATTGCTCATAAACGGCTTAGGAGCTATCGGTCATGGTCATTTACACCCATTGCATCCAGCTTACAGTGAAGAAGCTGACAAGATGTATACAGATTACAATCCTGCTTTAGCTAACAAAATGCTAGATGAATTAGGATTGACTGCTCGTGATGAAGAAGGCTTCCGCTTATTGCCTAACGGCCAAAGATTAACTTTAATTGTTGACGGAAGTACACATCACTGGGCGCAAGTTGACGGTGGTCAATTAATTAAAGATTACTGGGAAGCTGTAGGAATCCGTACAGTTATCAACTTAATGGAGCGTGCTTTATACGAATCAAAACGTGAAGGTAACCAACATCAAATCGGTTTTGCAGACTTTGCAGACCCAATTATCCCACTACTACAAACAGGTCACCAAATCACTTATGTAGTAGCTCCACATTGGGAAACTTGGTTAACAAGTAACGGTAGAGATGGCGTTGAGCCACCAGCAGATGTTAAGCGTATTTATGAAATTTACACTGACATTGCACCTTCTACCGATGATGAAGAAGTAAGAACAGCTTTAATGAGAGAAATTATTGACATTTGGGCTGATAACTTCTGGACAATTGGTACTGTTGGCATGCATTTCAACTTGTCATTCGCTAACAAAGATTTAAGAAACGTACCAGCTCCAGCAGCTCACAGCCACCCTGGTAACCCAGGTATCTATAGACCATTCCAATGGTTCTGGGATAGATAATTTAAATCTCAGGTTTGTATTTTGGCTTTAAAATAAAAGCAGAGAAGCCAGCAAGCACGTTGGCTTCTCTCTTATGTTTTAAATATTTAGCCTCTAGATGGAGGGGGAGTCAATGCTTAGATTTATTAGTAGACGATTGCTACAAATGATCCCAATGTTAATTATGATATCAATTATTTCATTCATTATCATTCAACTACCTCCAGGTAGTTATCTTCATACCATGATTGCACAAATGCATGCAGCAGGAGAACAAATTAACCATGAATTAATTGAAGCAATTAAGGCTCGCTATTCCCTTGATGCTCCGGCACACATCCAATATTTCAATTGGATGAAAGGAATTATAACCAGAGGCGATTTTGGTTATTCTTTCGAATGGGAAAAGCCTGTTAGTCTGTTAATCTGGGAAAGATTAGCGCTAACCTTAGCAGTATCAGTTTCTTCATTACTGTTTTCTTGGATAGTTGCTTTCCCAATTGCTGTTTACAGTGCAGTTAATAAGTATACGATTGGGGACTATTTCTTAACCTTACTTGGTTTTCTTGGTTTATCAATCCCTAACTTTATGCTTGCACTAATTTTAATGTATATTTCCTTAAAGTATTTTGGTACAAATGTTGGAGGATTGTTTTCGCCAGAGTATGTTATGGCACCTTGGAGCTGGGCGAAATTTAAAGATATGTTAGAGCATATTTGGGTTCCAATGGTTGTAATTGGTACTTCTGGAACAGCTGGTTTAATTCGTGTGTTGCGGAACAACTTGTTGGATGAATTAAGTAAGCCATATGTTGTTGCAGCTCGTTCCAAAGGGATTGGTACTATTCGTTTATTATTTAAATATCCGGTACGTTTAGCAATTATACCGTTTATTAGTACAGTAGGTTGGACTTTGCCACAAATGATTTCAGGAGAAGCTGTTACAGCTGTAGTGTTAGGTTTACCTACAGCCGGTCCATTATTGTTAAGGGCTTTACAGAGCCAAGATATGTATTTGGCAGGCAGTTTTACTCTATTATTAGCAAGTTTAACTATTATCGGTACGCTGATATCGGATATTTTATTGGTACTTGTCGATCCGCGTATTCGTTATGAGTAGGGGAGGTTTATCGGATGAATGCAAATGTAACAACTCCTGAAGTTATTCAGCCCAATGAGGAAACAACCACTGCTGAGGAGAAGATATTTTATGCAACTCAATGGCAGTTAATGTGGTTAAAGTTTAAAAAACATCGTGTTGCTATGGCAGCAGGGATTATTATTATATTCATGTATTTAGTTGCAATCTTCGCTCCATTCGTAGCTCCATATGATCCAGACACACGGCATCGTAATGCTGCCCTTGTGCCTCCAACAAAGATTAGATTTATTGATGAGAATGGTTTCTCTTTCCGCCCATTTATTCACCCAATTAAGCAAGAAGTAGATTTTACAACTTTTCAACGGATCTATGTTGAAGATACTAGCAGACGATTACCAATTCGCTTTTTTGTAAGAGGCGAGGAATATAAACTTTTTGGCATTACTACTAATATTCACTTATTTGGTGTGGATGAAGGTGCGATTTTCTTGTTTGGTACAGACCGATTAGGTCGGGACATGTTTACCAGGATTATATATGGTTCGCGAATTTCCATGTCTATCGGTCTGGTAGGGGTATTCTTAAGTTTAGTGCTTGGCTTAATATTTGGTGGAATTTCTGGCTATTATGGTGGTATAGTAGATGGAATTATCCAACGGGTTATTGAAGTATTACGTTCATTCCCAACTATTCCTCTTTGGATGGCTCTCAGTGCTGCTTTACCTCCAGATTGGTCACCAGTCAAAGTTTATCTGGGAATTACCGTTATTTTGTCCCTAATCGGCTGGACATCCTTGGGACGGCAAGTTAGAGGTTTAGTACTTTCAATCAAAAATGAGGATTTTGTAGTTGCTGCGCGACTTGCAGGAACTAGTGAGCCTAAGATAATCTTGACTCACTTAATCCCATCATTTATGAGTCACATTATCGCAAGTATTACGCTTTCCATCCCAAATATGATTCTTTCTGAAACATCACTTAGTTTTTTGGGGATCGGACTTCGTCCACCTGTAATTAGCTGGGGCACATTGTTGCAACAAGCACAAAATGTGCATTCGATAGTGATGGCACCATGGTTATTAATTCCTGGTTTATTTGTGATAATTTTCGTACTGGTCTTCAACTTCTTAGGAGATGGTCTGCGTGATGCTGCAGATCCCTATGGTCAGTAAAGATTGGGACAATGGGGGTGTAGGAAAATGAATAAGATGAGTAACAGTAATAATCTGTTAGAAATAAGAGATTTAGTCGTTAAGTTCAAAACAGAAGAAGGAATAGTTAATGCGGTAAACGGCGTTAATTATTCAGTACCTGAAGGGTGTTCTATCGGAGTAGTTGGTGAAAGTGGTTGCGGTAAGACAGTGAGTGCTTATTCAATCACTAGATTGCTACCGAAAAACGCTACTTTCAGTGGACAGATTCTATATAAAGAACGAAATGGTAAAGTTACTGATACTTTAGCTTTACCAGCTGAAGGAAAAGAGATTCGTCGCTTAAGAGGCCGAGACATTTCAATGATTTTCCAAGAACCAATGTCTTCACTAAGCCCTGTTCACACTATTAATAATCAGTTATCAGAAGCGATGATTTTGTTCCAAAACATGTCAAAACAAGAAGCTAGGGAACGGTCAATTGAGTTATTAGACTTAGTTGGTATTCCAAACCCATCCCGGCGAGTTGACGAATATCCATTCCAGTTTAGTGGTGGAATGAGACAAAGGGTAATGATTGCTATGGCTTTAGCACGTAACCCAAGATTACTAATTGCAGACGAACCAACAACTGCGTTAGACGTAACTTTACAAGCACAAGTATTAAAACTAATACAAAACATGCAGAATGAGTTTAACTTGTCAATGATCTTAATTACGCATGACTTAGGCGTAGTAGCTCACATGGTTGATTATATCTATATTATGTATTTAGGTAGAGTTGTTGAACGTGGTAAAGTCGTAGATATTTTTGATAACCCGCTTCATCCTTATACCAAAGGATTGTTGAACTCTATTCCTAAGTTAAAGGGTAAACGTGGTGAAAGAGTTAGTTCAATTCCAGGTACTGTTCCTAGCACTTATGTTGTTCCTGTTGGCTGTGGATTTGCTGCTCGCTGTCCGTATGCTAAAGAACAATGCTTTAAGGAATTGCCTGATCGGGTACTGGTAGAGGATGAACATGAAGTTAGCTGCTTCTTATTCAATGGTGGGGAGGTAAAAGAAGATGCTGCAAATGCCTAATGATGTTATATTGCAGGTGAAGGGCTTAAAAAAATACTTCCCAATAGAATCTGGTTTTTTAAGACGCCAAGTGACTGGTTACGTAAAAGCAGTAGATGATATTAGCTTTTCCATTAAAAAGGGTACCACTCTAGGTTTGGTTGGAGAAAGTGGTTGTGGTAAAACAACTGCTGCCCGTAGTATATTGCGAGCAATTGAGCCAACCGCAGGAGAAGTATTGTTTAGAACCAGAGATGGTGTTGTAGATGTAACAAAACTAGATAAACATGGGTTAAAACAAGCTCGTGCTGATATGCAAATGGTCTTTCAAGATCCTTATTCATCCCTGAATCCACGGATGCCTGTATTAGATATCGTTGCTGAACCGTTAAGAGCTCACGGATATAGCAGAAAAGAGTGTGAAGAACGGGTTGCTGAGTTATTAGAGTTAGTAGGTTTACGTCCAGAATATAGTAGACGTTTCCCCCACTCGTTTAGTGGTGGTCAGCGTCAACGAATTGGCGTGGCTCGCGCCCTAGCTTTAAATCCATCCTTTATCGTAGCGGATGAAGCTGTTTCAGCACTTGACGTATCTGTTCAAGCTCAGGTAATGAACTTGCTGTTGGATTTACAAGAACAACTAGGTCTTTCTTATTTATTTATTGGTCATGATTTAAGTGTAGTTCGCTATTTGTGTGACCAAGTAGCGGTAATGTATCTAGGTAAAATTGTTGAGTTAGCTGATGTGGATAGCTTATATACGTATCCAAAACATCCGTATACAAGCGTATTGTTATCAGCTGTACCTGATGCAGATCCTCATACAGAATGGAAAGCCAAATCCATTAAAGGTGAAATCTCTGATTCAATGAAACAGTCTAAAGGTTGTATGTTTGCGCCACGCTGCGAATTCGCAAGCAAGTTATGTTGGGAAGAGATACCTGAGTTGAAAGATATTGATACTGGGGAAGAGGGAGTTACTCACCAGGTTGCTTGTCACCATGCAACAGAATTGTCTTTAGAAGGTGTAGGTTAGAGTTTAAAAGAATAATAAAAAGCTACTTAGAAAACTTTCTAAGTAGCTTTTTTTCATGCTGCCTATGGTGATTGAGAATTAAACTTTAAATCTTTTAACTAACTTTGACATCTCTTCTGCCATTCTAGCAACAGACTCAGCATTTTGAGTAATTTGAACGATAGATGCTGCTTGTTCTTCAGCAGAAGCTGCCATTTCGGCCATTCCAATGTCCAGTCGATGACCAGAATCAGCTACTTCATTTATCAGTTTAACTGTAGCTGAAATACTTTCCTCGATTTGGTCAAAGTCTGTTTGGGCTCTTCTTAATATTTCAGCTCCATCTTCGATTTGCTCATTGTTGACTTGAATTACATCTACTACTTGAGCTGTACCGGTTCTTAGATGGTCGATGCTGTTCATAATTACGCCAACTGATTCCTGAGTTTGTTCAGCTAATTTTCTTACTTCGTCAGCAACTACAGCAAAGCCGCGACCATGTTCGCCAGCTCTGGCAGCTTCAATAGCAGCATTTAGTGCTAAAAGATTGGTTTGTTCAGCAACATCGGATATAATATTGATAACTTGATCGATTTGGTTAGTTGCTTGTTGTAAATCATTAATTTTAGTTTGTGATTCTTGTGATGACCGTAATATATTGAGCATGGTTTCATTGGAGTGTGCCATTTGCGCTTTACCTGCTTCTGCACGTTTAACAACTTCCTGGGCTTGGGCAGCCATTGAATTTGCGTTTTGACTAACGTTTTTAATAGCTTCAGCATAGGTTTGAATGGCAGCTACAATTTCTTCAATCGTAGCTGAGTTTTCCTCACTAGCGGCAGAAAGTTCTTCACTAGCAGAAGATGCATTATGGATTGCACTAGTAATTGAGGAAATCATCTCACGTAAATTATCAGCCATCTTATTAAAGGCATTAAATAGTCTACCGAATTCATCCTCACGATTTGTTGACACTTGGACTGATAAATCACCGTTAGCTGCTTTTTCAGTGAAGGTGACTAATTCAAGGATTGGTTTAATAATACCTTGAGCGATGAAAAAGCTTGTAACACTGATTACAATTGCAGTTATAATGATAATAACGATAACTAGACTTTGGGATCTTTTTACACCTGCAAAAGCTTGATCAGCTAAAGCTTCAATGACTACAGCAGCTGGCTCATCACCTAACATAACCGCACTAACATAGCCGAGAACAGGTTCACCATGATAACCTATGTATTCTGTACTATCGGCGAAATCTAGCTCGTTATTGGCTAATGCTGCTGAGAACATTTCTACGGCTTTGGTATTAATTTTGCTTGTTAACATTGATAAGTTGGGATCTTTAGGATTACTTTGTAGGGTTCCATTGGCGTCGACTAGGTAAACATCATATTCAAGACTTTCGTTTTGATTTTCAATCATTAACTTATTATGAATTTCGTCGTAAGCTGTACCTAAGCCTATAACTCCGACAGCATCGCCGGCTACATTACGAATTGGGGCAATGGTGAATATAACGTAGGTTTCAAGTGCATCAGACCATATCCAAGGTGACCATCCGACAGTATTAGAATTGATTATGTCATTGATTTCTTCGATTGCGCTAGAATAGTCAAAAAAGGTTCCTTGTGGATTGTAAACTATGTCTTCATAAACTGCTACAAATATGTCTACAAAATCATCTTTATAATCTTCTGCAACGCGGTTAATTCCATTCATAAGTGTATTGGAGCGCCAAATACTTGAGTTTTTATCAGATTGACTCATAATAGTAACAGGTAATGCGATAGCATCATTAGCAGCAAGAATACTTGCTTGTTCTTCTCTGTATTGGCGGTCTAATTCTAAATTATTTCTAATGGTAGTAGCCACAGTATGGCTATTACGAGCAACCACTTCACGTTCATTAGAAACTAAGCGATTAAAAAAAATTAAACTCACAGTTATCGCTGGAATTAGGCCAATAATTAAAAATAGCGATATTAGTCTGGTTTTAATACTTTTTGTAAAAGACAAAGTACTTTCCCTCCTTAGTAAGTGTGCCGCAAAAACAAGAGAATATTTTTACGTTTGTCTAATAATATTATATCACGGTTAGCAAGTTTATTACAAGGGTTAAAAAGCTAGCTGATGGGCTTTTCTTTTTGTTATTTCTACAGAAATTGTTTATAATGAAAATATAATGTTTTTTGATATTAGATCTGGAGGATGTCATGAATATGAAGCGGGAAAAAATAAGAATCATTATTATATCCTTAGTTGTTTTTATAATCATAACCGGTGTAACGATGTATGGTTATCGTCAGCCACAGGCAATATCACAAACAGAGGATGGATTTGTTACCAAGCAAGTACTTGATCATTTGGCTGAAATTGCTGTTGAACCAACACCAGTTGGCAGCGAACAACATAAGCAGGTTAGAGATTATCTGGTGAATGTATTATCAGAATTAGGGCTTAATCCAGAAATACAATCAGCTTATGCAATAAATCCATATTGGCGGACAGGTGCAGTTATCAATAATGTTGTGACACGTATTCCCGGTAGTGAAAGTAGTAAAGCAATTTTACTAGTTGCTAATTATGATTCTATGCCTACATCCCCAGGTGCGAATGCAAATAAAGCAGCAGTAGCTAGCGTGCTGGAAATAGTGAGAGTAGTTTTAGCGGAAGCACCTTTAAAAAATGACTTGATTATTTTATTTGCTGACGCAGGTGAAATTGGCGCTTTAGGAGCCTTAGCCTTTGCTGAACAACATCCTTGGATGGAAGAGGTTGGTTTAGTATTGAATGCTGAAGCCAGAGGCACAAGTGGTGCTTCAGTGTTATTTGGTACTAGCCGAAGAAATGGATGGCTAATTTCCCAGTATGCTCAGGCAGTTAGTCAGCCATTAGGAAATTCTTTTATTCATGAATTGTATCGATTAATGAATCATGATCACAGCTTTACTGTCTTTAATCAGGCACAGATACCAGGTCTTAATTTAGCATATTTGGACAAGCCTACTTATTACCATACAGCATTTGATAATTTGGAGAATATCGATTTAACTAGCATTCAGCAACAGGGAAATAATCTGCTACAATTAGTTAAACATTTTGGTAATCTTGAGCTGCAAGAAATTTCTCAAATAGATCAGATTTATTTTGACTTGTTTGGTTTAAAGTTAGTTCATTATCCAATTACTTGGATAGCAAACTTGATCACGATAACTATAATTATGTTTGGTATTGTAGTTTGGCAAGGCATGAAGAATTACCGCTTTAATCTAAAGGGAATCCTCTATGGCATTTTGATTTTTGCTCTCATAGGATTATTTAGCGGCGTACTGATGAGTTATGTAGGAGATTGGCTAGTTCCAAATCATCCATTATATAAATATATACAACCTAATAATGGCATCTGGTATTTGGTTGGTCTTAGCTCTTTAACAGCTACTTTATTTATCCTACTCTATTCATGGGCATTTAATAAATTAGAAGAGTTAGACTTAATTTTTGGAACACAAATTGTTTGGTTAGTTATTACGATTTTTATTTCCTTGTTCTTACCAGGCACAAGTTATCTCTTTATTTGGCCATACCTTTTCAGTCTACTTGGTACCTTATTATATCTTCAGTGGGATGAGCCTTCTTGGATAATCAGGGCGATTACCATTCTATTGAGTTTTGTTCCAGTTATCACCCTTTGGCCAGTTTTACTTAAACAAGTTTTTGTAATTTTAGGATTAAGTTCTAGTGGCATTCTAATGCTTTTATTTGTTTATGCTCTAGGCTTATTACTGCCTTTAATTAAGGAAATCAAAGATTTGAATGTTCGGATTTTACCAGCAATATCTTTAGTGCTTTTGCTTTTTAGTATAGTTATGGTATATAATCAATCAGGAGTGACTGCGACTCAACCGGGAATGAATAGCATTTTCTATTATGCTGATTTAGATCAGGAACAAGCTTACTGGGTAAGTATTGATTTAGATTTGGATGAGTTTACGGAACAGTTTTTCCCGGCAGGATTTACTGCAGATAACCTTCAGCATTTAATTCCTTATGAATATGTTCCGATAATAAAAGGGTCAGCTCCAAAATGGAATGAGTCGCCTGTTGCTGTCAACTTAATAGGAGAAGTGATTCGGGAAGAGGTTAGGGAAATACATCTTCATGTTAAACCCCTACAGGAGCATGTTAGCTTGATCATGCATATCAAGCCGGAATTAGTAACAGAACAGGTAGAAATTGCTGGTAATATGGTTGCCTGGGAGGAACACTGGCCGGTATTTCGTTACTATAACATTCCTGCTGAAGGAATTAATTTAGTAGTACCCACAGCAATTGATAGTAATTTTAGTATTACTATTTTAAGTCAATTATACGGATTGCCAGACTTTTTTGGAGACAATTTTATTCAAAGACCAGAATATTTGATACCGGCTCCAACGCCAATAACAGATACAACGATTCTTAGCAAAACCTATGTTTTTAATTAATAATTAAATGTCGATTAGAAGGCTGTTTTTATGTTATAATGACATATTGAATCAGGAAATGGGAGTGTCTTTATGCCAATTGTCCAGTTGAAAGATGTAAAGAAAACGTATGAGTTAGGAAAAACTCAAGTGCATGCTGTTAAGGGTGTCACTTTTGATATTAAAAAAGGTGATTTTATTTCACTAATTGGCCCTTCAGGTTCGGGTAAATCAACGATTCTTAATATGATCGGTTGTATTGATCAACCGACTGATGGAATAGTAAGTATTGCTGGCCAAAGTACTTCAGGTTTGAATGATAAACAGCTAACTACTTTAAGGCATGAGGTTTTAGGTTTTATCTTTCAATCCTTTAACTTAATTCCAGTTTTAAATGTTTATGAAAATATAGAATTTCCACTGTTATTAGGGAAAAATCGGATGCCGAAGCGAGAACGCGAGGAATGGATCGAATACCTAGTCGAAGCAGTAGAATTAACCAACTTTATTAAGCATAAGCCCAATGAATTATCAGGTGGTCAGCGGCAAAGGGTAGCTATTGCTCGTGCGTTAGTTACTAAACCTCAAATAGTCTTAGCTGATGAACCTACGGCCAATTTAGATTCGAAAACTGGGCAGACCATTATTGAGTTAATGAAAAAAATGAATGCGGAATTAAATACCACATTCATCTTTTCCACTCATGATTCTACAATTGTTGGAATTGCCGATCACATTATTCGCTTATTAGACGGCAGAATTGTAGAAGAAACCCATAAGGCAGAATATAATGAAACGGCAGGGGTCAGTCAATGAGTGTGTTGTTAAAAATTGCCTGGAGAAATTTAAAAGAACATCGCACTAAAACTTTAATTATCGGAACTTTAATTGCAGTTGGTATAACAGTATTAATTGTAGGTAACTCATTGATGGATTCAGCTACAGCTGGTATTGAACGCTCTTACATAAAGAACTTTACAGGGCATATTATGATTAGCGGTAAGCATCAGGGAAACTTAACCTTATTTGGCTTTCAAGATCTTACTATCTTAGAGCAAAACATCCCTACATTACATGATTACGAAGAAATTGTGAGTTTTTTAGAGTCTTTACCTTATGTAGAACTTATTAATCCGCAAATCTCTGGGGTCGCCTTAGCAAGTATTAACGAAGTTCAGGGTGCTATGCAATTATTTGGAATCGATCCCGAATCTTATCTACAGATGTTTCCTGACAATATTGAGCTAATACGAGGCAGCTTTTTAGCTAAAGGTGAAGAAGGGATTGTACTAAACAACTTAGTGGCTGAGCATATGGAACGGGATTTAGGTCGCTTAATTCAGCCAGGAGAGAAGCTGTTGTTAACAGGCGTAACCCCAACAGGCGGCATGAAGATTCGTGAAGTTGAGGTTAAAGGAATCTTTGAGTTCAAACAATCAAATGCTCAACTAGACTTAATATCCTTAGTTGATGCCACTAATATGCGTGCTTTAAGTGGTATGAATGTAGGATATGTATCTCCGGCTAAACTCACTGAGGAAGAGCAAGTTTTCTTAGGTGAGTTAGATTTTGACAGTCTATTTAGTGATTTTGGTAACATCTTGGTAGATATTGAAGCTACTGCAGAAAGCTATAACGAAGATTCACTATTAGACATTTTTGCTAGTTTAGAGGATACTCCAGTGCAGGAAGAGGAAGAATCACATTCCTGGCATTTTTTGTTAGTTAGATTAACCGATGAACGAATGGTAAAGCGGGCATTAAAGGAATTAGATGAATTTTTTGCGGTTAACAATATTGATGCTGAAGCCAGTGATTGGTTAGAAGCCGCTGGAGTAGTAGCTGAGATGGCTTATGGCGTAAAACTTGTTTTTAACATTATTGTTTTTCTAATTGCTATAGTTGCTGTGATAATTATTATGAATACCTTAGTCATTTCAGTCACAGAACGAATGAGTGAAATTGGTACAATGCGGGCTATTGGTGCTCAGAAAACATTCGTCCGCTCCATGATTTTATGGGAAACCTTATTAATCTCCGGTGTATTTGGTGGTATTGGAATAATAGCCGGCAGTTTGATTTTATTAGTTTTAAATATTACAGGAATTAAAGCTCCAAACCTATTTTTTGAGATTATTTTTGGCGGACCGGTTTTAAAACCAGGTTTATCCTTAGAGTCAGTGGTCATGTCGTTTATTATAGTATTAGTTGTTGGGGTTGTTTCTAGTTTATATCCAACCTCAATTGTAATGAAAACAGAGCCAGTAAAGGCTATGCAAAGTCAATGAGGTGGTGCAATTGGTAACGGTCCGAATAGCATTGCGGAATATTGCTAGACAGAAGAAACGTAGCATACTTTTGGCGGGAGCAATTGCTTTTGGTATGCTGGTAATTACAGTTTTAAACTCATTTACAGCTGGCATGGTCGAAAATGTTCGAGTAAATTTTTCCCATGCTTTAGGTGGACACATTTTTATTTCCGGTAAACAATTAAATGATGATGGAGAAGTAATTAATCAGATTCATGATGAACAGCAGCTATCTGATTTGTTACTTACTTATTCCGATGAAATAGAAGGAGTTACTAAAAGGACACAGACCATTGGTACCTTCATCTTCGGTTCTAAACAGGGAATGCAATTGATCTATGGTGTTGATTTTCAGGAAGAAACCAAGTTATTAGATAGTTTAACAGTTATTAGTGGTGATTTGACTAAGTTAGATCAAGAAAACGCCATTGTGATTCCAGCTCCTTTAGGTCAAAGGCTAGGGATTGAAGCTGGAGAAATTATTTTGGTAAAAATGGAAACGATTAGTGGTCAACAAAATGTTGGCGAATTTATAGTAGCAGCTTTAATTGAAGATCAAGCAAGTTTCGGAATATCAGCTGCTTATGCTGATAAAGGTTACTTAAATTATTTATTGGGCTTAATGTCAGACGGTTATCAATTGGTGAATGTCTTTCTCAAAGATGTTGATCGGCTTGACCAAGTGGCTGAGAAGTTTAGTCATGTATTAATCGGAGAACCAAAGGGATTGGAAGAACAATCAGCAATTTTTGGAATCCAATTTGAGGCAGTAGAAGAATTAGCTCAACCTTGGGAAGGGGTTAAATATTCGATTTTAACCCTCAACGATATAATGGAACCAGTTGAGGCTGTGGTAACTGTGATTGATGCGATTAGTTTAGGAATTTTCCTTGTACTCTTACTGATTATTATGGTGGGTATTACAAACACCTTTAGAATGGTTTTAATCGAAAGGGTAAAGGAAATTGGAACAATGCGAGCTTTTGGCATGCAGCAAAATACCGTGAAAGCTATATTTTTACTCGAAGCATTGTTTCTAGGACTGTTCGGAGGTTTAGCAGGTTTAGTAGGTGCCTCTCTAGTCATGGTGGTCTTATCCTTCGTTTCTTTTTCCCAAGTAACTGGTCTTCAGTTCTTTTTAAATAATGGATATCTAACTTTTCAGGTTAGTGTCGGTACTGTTTGTTTAACTTTTGCTATTTTAGCGGTAATGAGTTTATTGGCAGCATATTTACCTGCTAGAGCTGCAGCTAGATTATCACCAATTAAGGCATTAGGGTCTTATCATTAAGGAGGAAATCATGAAATTCAATCAACGACTACGGATAATATCATTATGCTTAATAATGATTTTTAGCGTCTTTGGTGCCGTACAGGCTAAAGACGATGTTGATATTTATGCTATCTTAAAAAAAATCGATACCAATACTAATTTTGGTGAATATGACTTTTCATCGGTGATGACGATGGTGGTGGAGGATCCCGAGAAAGGGATTGAAAAGATGGTTGTTCACCAGTTTCGGCGTGACCGTGAAGAGAAGTTTTTGCTTTTAATTCAAGAACCAAGTGTGCAAAAAGGGCAAGGTTACCTATTAGAAGGGGATAATTTATGGTTTTACGATCCATCCAGTCGTCAATTCGCTCACAATTCTCTAAAGGAAAGTTTTCAGGGGTCTGATGTAAGAAATTCTGACTTTACCCAGTGGACCTATTCTAGTAATTACGAAGTGGCTGGTTATGAAGAAGGTAGTCTTGGCGGACACAAAGTTTATATTGTTGAATTAGAGGCTACCAGTAATTCGGTGACTTATCCTTACATCAAACTTTGGATTACCCAAACAGAAACGCCTTTAGTGCTAATGGCTGAAGAATACAGTTTAACTAAACGTTTAATGCGTACTTCTCTATTTCCAAAATATGCGACTATCGGCTCCTTTATTATTCCGCAGCAAATGATTTTTGTAGATGAGTTAGTAAAAGGCAGTAAAACTCAGGTTATTTTATCTGAATTATCAATAAGTCCAATCCCTGATAATGTCTTTACCAAAGCGTATATCGAAAGAGTAAATCGGTAAGAGGTGAATCATGAAGATTAAGCAGCTAGTGTCGGTATTACTTTTATGTTTATTATGGGTTAGTCCAGCAATGGCTTTTGATTTTAATGAGTTATTTGGTTCTGATTTATTGTTCGAAGTTGCCGAGGAAGAAGAGCGGCCTTCATTAGCTGAGACTATGTTAATTAATGAAGGAGTAAAAGTTGGCGGAAAATATAACTTGTCTGTATCTTCCGATTGGAACTTTAAAGACGATAAGTATAGTAATCGCTTTAGAACTAATTTATCAGGTAACCTATTCTTAGATGCACGTCCAGATCCAAATTATCGGGTATTTGCCAATGTGCAAGTTAACTATGGGCAAGGTATCTATTTAAGTGAACTTTTTTCGGATTTTAATTATCAAGATAAAATCTTCTTCCGTGGTGGCAAGCAAACTATTAATTGGGGTGTAGGCTACTTCTTTAGTCCAGCGGATGTAATTAATGTTGGAAAAATTTATCCGCAAAATCCTGAAGAACCAGTTGAAGAACCAGTTGAAGGACCAATTGCTTTAAAAATAAATATGCCAGTAGATATTCATAATTACTACTTATATTTGCTCTTTAATGATGTCGAGGAAATCAATCAGATAGCGATTGCGCCTAAGGTAGAGTTTGTGGTTGGACGAAGTGAAGTAGGATTAGGTGGTTATTATCAAAAGGAACAAGCACCACGTTTAATGGCAACCATTTCTTCGTCAATTAAAGGTGTCAGTTTATTTGGTGAGGCGATGATTAGCAATGGTTCAGATAAAAGATTTTTGGAAAAAGAACAGCTGTTTTTCAAAGGTACTGTTGGTGCACGTTTTTCACGAACTGATCCACAAGGCTTATTTAGTGTAGCAGCAGCGGCTCAGTATTATTACAATGGAGAATATTTAAGAGATCAAAGTCTGTTGTCGAATCCGGTAGTTGTTGATTTATCGTTATCAACAGAAGACCCTAGATATGATGATTTAATAGACACAGGCCGACATTATTTTGCTGCAACGGCTAGTTGGAATAAATTATTAAACACAGACTATACACTAAGTGGTTTTTGGCTTGGCAATTTATCTGATAACTCAGGTAAAGCTTCAGCTACCTTATCATTTAGTGGGTTTGAAGAATTGGTGCCTAGCATTGGAATTTCTAAGACTTATGGGGAACCAGGCAGCGAATTTGTGCGATTTACCGAAGCAGCTACTACGATTTTCTTTAATGTCTCTTTAGGTAGTGGTTCATTTTAAAACAAAACCCTTGCTTATAAAAGCAAGGGTTTATTATTTACATAAGGGATCGAAAGGCAACAACTTGGTTGCGGCCGCGAGACTTGGCCTCATAAAGAGCTAGGTCAGCTTCTTCAACTAGCATAGGCCAGGCCATGATGCCTAAGTGTTTTGGAGTTAAGGTAGCCACTCCACAACTGACTGTAACGGATTTCTCTACTGAGGAAGACTCATGGGGAATTCTTAAATCGGTGACGGCTTTACGAAGAGTTTCGGCGACGATAATTGCTTCCTCTATACCTGTATTGGGAAGAATAGCTGCAAATTCTTCGCCCCCATAACGGGCTACTACATCTAGGGATCCTTTTAAGGCTGCACCTAAAGCTGTGGCTACTTGCTGTAAACACCTATCTCCCACTAAATGTCCATATGTATCATTGTATTGTTTGAAACAATCTATATCAATCATTACTAAGCTGAGTAAGGTACCATTATGATGGGCAGTTCGCCATTCTTGCTTGATTGTGTCATCGAAGAAACGTCGGTTAGGTATACCAGTTAAGCCATCAACGGAGACTAAACGACTAAGTTCTCGATTAGCTAATTCTAATTTAGCTTTTAGTTCTAACAGTTCCTTTTCCCTAGCTTTAACTTTGTCCATCTCTTCTTTTAATTTAATGGCTGAGGTAACTCTAGCCAGCAATTCCACTTTTCTAATTGGCTTTACCAGATAATCAGTGGCACCTGCCTCAAAAGCTTCTTGTAAACGTTCTTCCGATGTATCAGAGGTCATTATCATAACCGGAATATGACTTAACTCTGGATGAGCTTTAATTTTTTTACAGATTAAAATTCCGTTATGTCCTTCCATAAAAACATCCATTAAGACCAAATCAATGTCTTTGTAATTCTGGTTTTCTTGTAAATAATTTAAAGCCTTTTCCCCGCTATCTATCGTAATCACGTCTGTGTAGTTTGCTTCTTCAGTTAGAATGTGTCTAATAAATTTTAAAATGAAGTTGGAATCGTCGACTATAATTATACTCACGAATACTCACCCCGTTTTTTCGTCTGCCCCAAGCATAACATTTTATATACATAAAGTTTCGATTAATTAACATGAATATCCTTTATTAGGTGCATTATTGCGTCTTGGACTGAAAACAGGCGAATTTTGAAGATAAAGGTGTGAAAACCTGAAATTGAACTGTTGACCCTTGAGAAAAAACTAATTAAAATAAAGGTGCTGTTTAGTTAAGCTAAACAAAGGGTTTAGTAAAAGCAAACTTTTGTTAGGGAGCATCAATATGAATATCGGAGAAAAAATTAAACGGTTAAGAATCCGAAATGGGTTAACTCAAGAGGAGTTAGCCAATCGTAGTGAACTTACAAAAGGATTTATCTCCCAAATTGAACGTGATTTAACTTCGCCTTCCATAGCTACATTAGTGGATATTTTAGAGTGTTTAGGAACTAACCTCAGAGATTTTTTTGCTGATGGTGTGCAAGAGAAAGTTGTCTTTACTAAAAATGATGTTTTTGAAACAGATAATCCAAATTTAAAACATCAAGTAAAGTGGATCGTTCCTAATGCACAAAAAAATATGATGGAACCGATTATTATTCATTTAGAACAAGGTGGTTCCTCAGAAGTTGAAGACCCTCATGAAGGAGAAGAGTTTGGTTACGTGCTTTCTGGAAGTGTTTTTTTACATTTAGGTAATGAAAAACACAAGGCGAAAGCTGGAGAGTGCTTTTATTATAAGCCAAATGTAGTACACTATTTATCTAATGCTGGCAAGAGTAAAGCCAGTGTTTTGTGGGTTTCTACCCCGCCAAGTTTTTAGTTTTTATAGATAAGGGGGAGTAAAATGGCAGAACATATCATTGAACTAAGAAATGTCTCCAAGGATTATGAAGGAACAGAAGCATTAAAAGGTATTGATTTGAAGATTCATAAAAATGAATTTGTAACTCTGCTAGGCCCAAGTGGTTGTGGAAAAACTACTACTTTACGGATCATAGGCGGTTTTGAACAACCTACTACTGGAGAGGTTTTATTTGAAGGAGTAAATATCAGTGAACTCCCACCTTATAAAAGGCGTGTAAATACAGTATTTCAAAGATATGCCCTGTTTCCTCATATGGATGTTTATGAAAATATTGCCTTTGGTTTACGAATTAAAAAACTAGATGAAGCTACCATCGAACAAAAAGTCAGCAGAATGCTATCTTTGGTTAACTTAAGCGGCTATGAAAGGCGCTCAGTCACTTCCCTTAGTGGTGGACAACAACAGCGAATTGCTATTGCAAGGGCGTTGGTTAATGAGCCAGAAGTTCTGCTATTGGATGAACCTTTAGGAGCATTAGATTTAAAACTCCGTAAGGAGATGCAAATTGAATTAAAGAACATGCAGCAAGCCTTAGGGATCACCTTTATTTATGTAACTCATGATCAAGAAGAAGCTTTAACAATGTCAGATACAGTAGTGGTCATGAGCGAAGGGGAAATTCAACAGATTGGCAGCCCAGTAGATATTTATAACGAGCCAGAAAATGCTTTTGTCGCTGATTTTATCGGCGAAAGCAATATTATAGACGGCATCATGCTGCGAGATGAATTAGTTATAATTCAAGGAAAAGAATTTCCTTGTGTAGACAAGGGATTTGCTAAAGATGAACTAGTCGATGTAGTAATCCGTCCAGAAGATATTAAACTCGTACCTGAATCAGAAGGAATTCTAACAGGAGTAGTGGAGTCAGTAATTTTTAAAGGTGTTCACTATGAGATGTTAGTAAAATGTGAGGATTATCATTGGATGGTGCATAGCACTTTGATGGAAGCAGAAGGAACACGCGTAGGATTAACTGTGTTACCAAATGATATTCATATCATGCATAAAATGCGAACTAGTACTGCTAGCCAAGAAGTGGAGGTGGGACATGAATGAAGCGAAATTGGGCTTTAACGCCTTATTTAATTTGGATGATTATCTTTATTGTTGTCCCACTAGCATTAGTAGTTTATTACGGCATTACCGTTAATACTGACAGCGGAGTAGCATTTTCCCTTTCAAATTTTAAACGTTTTGCTGAGCCAATTTATTTGCGTGTATTGTGGCGTTCAATTAAATTGGCAATTATAAGTACAATAATTTGCTTGATTATCGGGTATCCGGTAGCTATGATTTTAGCCGGTAATAGTTTCAAGCATAAGAATGTTATGGTGATGCTGTTAGTTGTTCCAATGTGGATGAACTTTTTGCTGCGTACCTATGCCTGGCTAACTTTATTGGAAAAGAATGGGATTATTAACAGTATCTTGGGCAAGTTTGGTCTGCCAATGTTAAACATTCTGTATACTGAAAGCGCAGTAATACTAGGCATGGTTTATAACTTTTTACCCTTTATGATTTTACCGATTTATTCAGTTATGAGTAAAATGGATTATAGTTTAATTGAAGCAGCAGAGGATTTAGGAGCTAATTCATTAATAGTCTTTAGACGAGTGATCTTCCCCCTCAGTTTACCGGGTGTAGTTTCTGGAATTACCATGGTCTTTATGCCTGCTGTAACTACCTTCGTTATTTCACGCTTACTAGGTGGAGGTCAATTTACCTTAATTGGTAATTTAATTGAGCAGCAGTTTTTATATGTAGGGGACTGGAACTTCGGTTCGACAATGTCGTTGATTATGATGGTTATCATTTTAATTAGTATGCTGTTTATGAATAAGGCTGATGGTCCAGAAAGGAGTGGGGGTTTATGGTAAGACGTTTTATTAATAAGTTTTATGTGTTGCTTGTTTTTTTGTTTCTATATGCCCCCATTTTTGTATTAATGGTTTATTCATTTAACGATTCTCGGTCGCGCGGGAACTGGGAAGGTTTCACTTTAAGATGGTATGTAGAATTATTTAGTGACCGTCAGATTATGAGTGCCCTGTATTATACGATTATCATTGGTGTGTTATCAGCAGTGATTTCAACCATTATCGGTACAGCAGCTGCTATTGGTTTAGATCGTTTGGGTGGTTTTAGGCGAGAATTAGTGATGAATATAACCTATTTGCCAGTGCTAAACCCCGATATAGTTACCGGGATAGCTTTAATGATTCTATTTGTTTTTGCCCGCTTGCAATTAGGGTTCATTACATTATTACTCTCGCACATTACCTTTAATATTCCTTATGTAATGTTGTCGGTGCTGCCCAAGTTAAAGCAGTTAGATAAAAATCTTTATGAAGCTGCTTTAGATTTAGGCGCAACTCCGGGATATGCTTTTAAAACAGTAATTTTACCAGAGATTATGCCTGGAGTGATCACAGGCGCATTACTAGCATTTACTCTATCTATTGATGATTTTGTGATTAGCTTTTTCACAACTGGATCAGGCGTTTCCAACTTATCGATCGCCATCTATTCTATGGCACGGCGTGGAATCAACCCACGAATCAATGCCTTATCAACTTTAATGTTTCTCATTGTATTAGCATTGCTAATCATTGTGAACATTAGAATGTCAAAAGAGAATAATGGAAAAGGGGAGAAGAACTATGCAAGTAAGAAGCAAGTTTTTGCTAGCGCTAGTAGTAGTGATCGCGTTAGCAGTAGTAGGCTATACGAGTTGGAACAACAGTAAAAAACCGAAGTTGTATGTATACAACTGGGGAGACTACATGGATGAATCAGTTATTAAAATGTTTGAAAAAGAATATGGTGTACGAGTGGTCTATGATACCTTCTCTACTAATGAAGATATGTATACTAAGATCAAATCTGGCGGAAGCAATTATGATGTTGCCTTCCCTAGTGATTATATGATTAAACGAATGATTGATGAAGATATGCTAGAGAAAATAAATCTAGATAATATTCCTAACTATAAATATATTGATCAGCGCTTTAAAAATTTAGAGCATGATCCTAATAATGAGTACTCAATTCCATATATGTGGGGTACAGTTGGAATTCTTTATAATACAACAATGGTCGATGAACCAGTCGATAGTTGGGAAATTCTTTGGAATCCGAAATATAGCAAAGAGATTTTAATGATGGATAGCCAAAGAGATTCAATTGGTATAGCTTTAAAATTGTTAGGTTATTCATTAAACTCAACTAACCCAGCAGAGTTGGAAGAGGCTAAAACTAAATTGATTGAGCAAAAACCCCTAGTTCTAGCTTATGTTGTTGATGAAGCTAAAGATAAAATGGTTGCAGGTGAAGCTGCTTTAGCTTTAGTTTGGTCCGGAGATGCAGTTTATGGAATGCTTGAAAATCCAGATTTGGCTTATGCCATTCCAAACGAAGGAACCAACCTCTGGTTTGATGGAGCAGTAATCCCTAAATCAACACAAAATAAAGAGCTAGCTGAGGCATTTATTAATTTTCTTAATGAGCCAGAAATTGCACGTTTAAATGCAGAACATACTGGATATTCTATTCCACATGTAGAAGCACGTAAGCTATTGCCGCCAGAGATTGTAAATAACCAAGCGGCTTATCCTGAAGAACATGAATTAGATAACGTAGAAGTATTTGTTCATATCGGTGATATGCTAAAGGAATATGATCGAATATGGACTGAGATTAAAGTACACTAAAAACCAGGTGGGTATTTTCCACCTGGTTTTTAATTAGCATTTGCATTGATCTGTTCTTGGATCAAAAGCGGTTTCATAATAATTTCCCCTTTTAATACAGTTATTCTTCCAAACATTACGTTAAAAGGAGATAGCTTGCTTATAGGGAATATTTACTAATGAGGATATGGAGGGATTGAGATGGATACATTGACAGCTATTAGAAAACGTAGAAGTATTCGCCGATATCTAGATACTCCGGTGGAAGACGAAAAACTGCAGCAGGTGTTAGAGGCTGCTAGATTAGCGCCATCTGCACGTAATCGGCAGGAGTGGAAATTTGTGGTAGTTAGGGATCAGGCGGTTAAGGATAAGCTGGCCGAATCAACTAAACATAAGTTTATTGCCACAGCTCCAATTATTATTGCCGGTGTTGGTTTAACTCCCGATTCTGTAATGCGTTGTGATGTGCCAACAGATGCGGTAGACTTGGCAATTGCAATGGCCAATATAACGTTGGCTGCCACCAGTTTAGGTTTAGGTACTTGCTGGATAGGTGGATTTGAACAAGATCTAGCACGAGAAGCTTTAGGTGTGCCAGAGAAATATAAAATTGTAGAATTATTATCATTGGGATACCCCGCTGAACAGCCTGAAGCACGCAGCCGCAAGGAATTATCTGAAATAGTTTGTTACGATCGATTTACAGAGTAGGAAAACATTAGTAAGTCCCTTGGGAAGGGACTTATTTTTTTATCTAGATTAAATATTTTAAAATTAAAGGATAAATTCTATCTGTTAAGAATATGTTTCATATATCTAAAATAGTGAGAGGATGGACTATCCAATGGGTAAATTTGACATAGTGAAACGATTAACTATCGTTACCGAGTGGGATGTCATTAAATTGGCCTTTATTGAAGCATGGAAGATTGATAAAGAAAACATGCTCTTTTGGACAGTCTTAAATGTTTTAGGACACTGAGCGGTTAGTATTAAAAGATGTCAATGTTACTATCAAGCAAGGAGAAAAGGTAGCGATTGTGGGAGAGAATGGTTCGGGCAAAACCACTTTTATTTTGTTATTATCAGGCTTATATCGACCACAGAAAGGAAAAATTACCTTTGTTGGAAAAGACTTAATGGATAACCTTGGATTAATGCGCCGGGCAACTTCTTTTGTTTTTCAAGATTTTGGCCGTTATCAAATAACTGTAGCCGATAATATTCGGATTGGTAATTTATATCGAGATTTGTCTGATCAAGAAATAAAGTTAGCGGCCAAACGCAGTGGTGCTGATGAGTTCATTGAAAAGCTTGATCAAAAGTATAATACTTTTCTGGGTACGTTAGAGGAGGGACATACCGATCTCTCTGGTGGTGATTTTAGATGAACAAACGGCAGCATTGGATCCAATTTCAGAAGCCAAGTTTTATCATGATTTTAAAGACTTGACTGGGGATCGTACTGCGATTATGATTTCCCATCGGTTAGGTGCCACGAAATTGGCAGATCGCATTTTAGTATTTGATGATGGACGGATTGTAGAAGAGGGTACCCATGAAGAGTTAATGAGCAACAGAGGGCTGTACTATGAAATGTATCAAGCTCAAGCCCAGTGGTACACTGCTTAGCAAAGGAATGTTTGGGGGTTGCTGAATGTATCGGATTTTAATTGTTGAAGATGATCCTGTAATAGCGAAAACCATGAAGCAAAGCCTAGAATCATGGGGCTATGTAGTAGAAAAGGTGACTAATTTTAAAGGTGTACTAGCAGAAGTCATTAATTTTGATCCACAACTGGTTTTATTAGATATTTCCTTACCTTTTTATAATGGTTATCATTGGTGCAGTGAGATTCGAAAGTTGTCTAAAGTGCCGATTATCTTTATCTCGTCAGCCTCTGACAACATGAATATTGTGATGGCGATGAATTTGGGCGCTGATGATTTCATAACTAAGCCTTTTGACCTGATGGTTTTAACTGCTAAGGTTCAAGCCTTATTACGACGTACGTATGATTTTGCTGGCCAATCTAATTTAATTGAGCATCGTGGCGTTATCTTGAATACTAGTGATGCCACGATGAGTTATCAAGGAGAAAGGATTGATTTGACACGCAATGAGTATAAAATCTTGCTGTTTTTGTTGGAGAACAAAGGTCAAGTGGTTAGTCGTGAAGCTTTAATGGCTAAATTGTGGGAAACTGATAGTTATGTGGATGAAAATACGTTAACTGTTAATATTACGCGATTGCGTCGTA
>ERZ773359.1274-NODE-1274-length-35340-cov-12.316820_pt1 | contig 35340 bp, 34 predicted proteins | sample MGYA00374955_ERZ773359 | MGnify/ENA primary metagenome ERZ773359 (study PRJEB29098, sample SAMN04486028) | biogas fermenter metagenome | study: EMG produced TPA metagenomics assembly of the Biogas fermentation microbial communities from Germany - Plant 4 DNA1...
CCTCGGCCTCTAGCGTGACAGGCTAGCGTTCTAACCAACTGAACTACCGGGCCCCATACAGTCTTTCGATAATGCCTCAGAGACAAATACTAGTATATATTACATTTGGCTACAAGTCAAAAAGAATTATTAAGAATCTGACCTAATTATCTCAGCGTTTCACCCAAAATCTTTGATTATCTTAATATACATCCTGCATGGAAAGCATATCTTTGTATTTCCGTTAATTTCATCTTCGCTTTCTTAGCTCACCGTATATCTCATCCAGCGTTATTCCCTGTTCGACCAGTAATACCAGAATATGATAGAATAAATCGCTTACTTCATATACTACCTCATCTTTTACCCGGTTTTTTGCCGCGATGATTACTTCAGATGTTTCTTCTCCAACTTTTTTTAGGATCTTATCAATACCTTCACGGAACAAATAACAGGTGTATGAACCCTCTTTCGGATGTTGTTTTCTGTCGTTTATAACCCCATACAGTTCCTGTAGTATTGACTCCTTGATATATATTATATCACATTTTCTATTATTTGTGTCAGTGTTATTGTATACCTCTTCAGGTTCAAACACCCTTTGATCCTCTATCCTGAACTCTTCACCTTTTTCACTGCAAATTCGGTAAAAGCAGGATCTATATCCGTTATGGCAGGCTGCCTCAACCTGTTTTACTTTTATAAGCAGTGCATCCCCATCGCAGTCGACGGCTATCTCTTTTATTTCCTGGATATGGCCCGATGTTTCGCCTTTCATCCATATTTTATTCCTGCTTCTGCTCCAAAAATGGGTTATACCAGTCTCAAGACTTTTTTGCAGCGCTTCCCTGTTCATATAACCCAGCATCAATACCTGACCGTTTTCTACATCCTGAATAATAGCCGGTACTAAACCATCGTTATTAAAAACTACTTCGTCAATCAGCTTCATAGTTCTCTCCTCACACCACATTGTTTTCAAATTTCAAAGCATCTTCAAGCTTAATCATGCCGGTATATAACGCCTTCCCGATTATAACACCGGAAGCGCCTATGGCTTTTAAATCTTTTATGTGTTGGATTTGGCTGACTCCACCTGATGCAATTATATTAAGCTCGGTTTGCTGGATCATCTCCCGGGTCGTAGATATATTCGGTCCCTCTAGCATACCGTCTTTCAGTATATCGGTGTAAATTACCGTTTCAACACCCATATCCCGCACCCGCTTACCCAGGTCCACCGGCGTTATATCGGCTTCTTCCATCCAGCCTTTGATTGCTACCCTGCCATCCCGCGCATCTATCCCGACTGCTATCTTGTTTCCATATTTTTTAACGGTTATCCCCAGCATACCTGGATCCTGAATCGCTACTGTCCCCAGGATTACCCTGCTGATTCCCAGTTCGTCCAGCAGATATGAAATCTTTTGAATATCGCGTATTCCTCCCCCAAGCTGAACCGGTATATTGATTTCTTTAATCATTTCCTTTATTATGCTGTCATTTTTGCTTTTCCCCTGGAATGCTCCATCCAGGTCCACCACATGTATAAATTTTGCCCCTTTGGATTCCCATTTCAGAGCAACTTCTACAGGATTATCACTGTATACCGTTTGCTGATCGGACCGCCCCTGAACAAGACGTACGCATTTGCCTCCCTTTATATCTATTGCCGGATATATTGTCATCGCATAAAAACCTCCAAAATTATATTAATACTGCATTGTAATTCTATTACAGGTTAATCAATAATACCTTTTGTTGACGGAATCCGTTTTAAATCTCCTTCAATGGCTGTTGCTTGTTTCATAGCTCTTCCAAAGGCTTTAAAGACCGCCTCAAGCATATGATGGGTATTCCTCCCATACAAAACCCGTACATGTATTGCTATGCCACAGTTGTTGGAAAAAGCTCTGAAAAACTCTTCTGCCAGCTGTGTATCGAATTGTCCAACTTTCTCGGTAAGTTCCGGCGTTTCATAATAAAGATAAGGACGACCTCCTATGTCAATACTTACCATAGCCAGGGATTCATCCATAGGCACAAAGAATGTGCCGTAACGTGCAATCCCCTTTCTTTCTCCCAGAGCCTTGTCAAAAGCCTTTCCCAAAACTATCCCCGTATCCTCAACAGTATGGTGCCCGTCTACCTCTAAATCTCCATCGCATGTTATACTGATATCGAAGCCACCGTGCATAGTAAAAAGTTCCAGCATATGATCAAAGAAACCGATTCCTGTATCAATCCGTGAAATTCCCTTACCTTCCAGGGTTACCTCTGCCTCAATTCTTGTTTCGGCAGATGCCCTGGTAAATTCCCCAGTTCTTAAACTCATATTATTGCCCCCTCAATACTTGCTCTAATTTCTGAAGAAATATATCATTATTTTCAGCAGTTCCTACAGTAACGCGCAGACAATCCTTTAATCTGCTGTTGCCGGAGAAATTACGCACAAGAATTCCATCTTTCAACAGCTTTCGATAGACCTTATCTGCATCGTATACCCTGAGCAGTAAAAAATTCGTTTTTGACGGGTAGACATGTACACCATCCAAACAAGCCAGTCTTCTGTACAGCCTCTCCCTTTCATTAATAATTACGGTTATCCTTTCACGGATAATATCTATATTTTCCAGCACCAGCTGAGCTGCTCTTTGAGCAAAGCTGCTGACATTGTACGGAGGTTTTACAATATTGATCTGATCAACCAGTTCCTTATTTCCTATTAAATACCCTACTCTAAGACCGGCCAGACCCATAGCCTTTGAAAACGTCTTTAACACCACAGCATTGGGGTATTCTATAACCTGCTCTGTAACCGAGCTTCCGCAGAATTCCCCGTAAGCTTCATCAACAACCACAATCCCGCGAAAATTTTTCAATAATTCGTGAAGTTCGTCCAGATCCACAGTATTACCCGTTGGGTTGTTCGGGGTGCAAATAAATATCAATTTAGGTTTATATTGCTCTATGGCTTTGTAAAACCCTTTCATATCATAGCTGAAATCCTCTTTTAGAGGTACCTCAACGGAAATTCCACCGGCTATACTTGTGAATATAGCATACATACCAAAGGAAGGATCCGGATACAGTACCACATCGCCTTTATCGATAAAAGCATTAACAATTACCTGTATAAGTTCATCCGAACCTGCACCGACAATAATATTTTCAGGTTGCACACCACAATATATCGATATGCTTTCCCTTAAATTGCTTGATTCCGAATCCGGATACAGGTTTAAACCGCTTCCCGCCAGCAACTCATCCGCAAGCTGCTTTTTTACACCATCGGGCAGATCATACGGACTTTCGTTGGCATCCATCTTAATCCTGTACGGTATCTCGACAGCTTTATATGGTTTTAATCCCACAAGATCGTTGCGCAAATAATTCATATTTACAACCTCACTTTAACCGCATTGGCATGAGCGGTAAGTCCTTCTTTGCCAGAAAATTCAACAACGTCTTCCCCTACTGCCTTCAAGGCTTTTTCAGTATAGAAAACTATATTCGACCTTTTGACAAAATCATAAACGCCTAAAGGCGAAAAGAACCGGGCAGTTCCGCTGGTTGGAAGCACATGGTTAGGTCCTGCAATATAGTCGCCTACAGGTTCGGGAGTATAATGGCCTAAGAATATTGAACCCGCATTTTTAATGCTGCCCACTAGTTCAAAGGGGTTCTCAACTGCTAGCTCCAAGTGTTCAGGTGCAACAATATTTGCAATATCCACCGCCTGTTCCATAGAGTCAACCGCTATCAATGCACCGAAATTTTTAAATGATTCTTCTATAATTTTTCTTGTAGACAGGGTTTGAATTTGTCTTTCCAGCTCCTGCAGAACATCTGAAATCAGCTCAAATGAATCTGTTACCAGTATGGCTGAGGCCATCGGATCATGCTCGGCCTGAGACATCAAATCCGCTGCCACATAAACAGGATTTGCATATGAGTCGGCCAGTACCATAATTTCGCTGGGTCCGGCTGTCATGTCAATATCTACATAGCCGTATACTTCCTTCTTTGCCAGTGTAACATATATATTGCCGGGGCCAACAATTTTATCCACTTTAGGTATGGTTGATGTCCCAAAAGCCATTGCGGCTATTGCCTGTGCACCGCCAACTTTGAAAATCCTGCTGCATTCGACCTCACATGCGGCAACCAGCGTATACGGGTTAATTTTACCGTTCTCATCGGGAGGGCTGACCAGGATAATGTCCGAAACACCAGCTACCTGGGCAGGAATAACATTCATAAGCACGGACGAAGGATAAGCAGCTCTGCCTCCGGGGACATAAACACCTACACGCTCTATCGGCAAAACCCGCTGACCAAGCACGACACCATGATCATCATGGGTGACCCATGAATTCTCCAATTGTCTGTTGTGAAATTTCCAAATCATTTCCCTGGCTTTTCTAATAACGCTTATATACCGGGATTCTACCGATTGATATGCCTCTTCAATATCCTCTCGTTTTATCATCATCTCTTCAGCACAATCGTATAACACCCCATCAAATTTGGCAGTATACTCAATTAAAGCCTTGTCCCCGTTGACTTTTACGTTCTCCAGCACCTCATTAACAACACGTTTTTCTGCTTTTAACTCCATCTGGGAGGGGCGGTTTATTTTGCTTTTTATCCAGTTTATATCCTTTCCTCTTCCATCAATAACAGCTATCATCTTTCCTCTTCCTCCAATACTTTTTGAATGTTATCGATTAAACTCCTTATCTCCTTACTCCTGGTTTTTAAGCTTATACGATTGACCACCAATCTTGCGCTTATGGGGCATATCTCATCCAGGACCACCAATCCGTTTTCCTTTAAAGTCCTACCGCTTTCCACTATATCAACTATCACATCTGATAAGCCGGTTAATGGTCCAAGCTCTACTGAACCGTTTAGTTTTATAATCTCTATAGTTTTGTCCTGACTGGAAAAATAGCTCCTTGCAATATTTGGGTATTTTGTAGCTACCCGTGTATGGGCATGGGTAATCCATGTATCCTTTTTCTCGGGAAAACCCGCTACCACCATCCTGCACCAGCCGTATTTTAAGTCCAGCATCTCATACAGGGATCGCCCTTCCTCCATCAATACATCCTTGCCCACTATTCCGACATCAGCTATACCATATTCAACATATGTAGGTACATCACTGGGCTTAACAAGAACAAACCGTACCTGATTATATTGAGAATAAAATATAAGTTTTCTGGAGGGCTGCTCCAGTTCAGAACAGTCCAGTCCGGCATTCCTTAAAAGCCTGATCGATTCATCATAAAGCCGTCCTTTGGACAGCGCAATAGTTATCAAGTCTATGCCCCCTTTATGTATATCATTTAGTCAACGTGATATTCGATAATATGATCGCCTCTTATCTTTATTATTTTATTAACCCCTTTTTGCTTTGCATATGCCACAGGTTCTTCCGCTGATTTCACAGGAATAAACATTTCAACTCTTTTGCCTGCCTTCTTAAGCTGTTGCATATAACGGTACGCTTTCCCCCTATCTGCTTCAGTTGCGGTTATCAGAACATCTACACGGGGAATTTCTTTCAGACATCCCTGCCGTTCCATAGCTATTAACAAGCGCTTTATACCGGCTGCAAAACCTGTAGCAGGTATATCGCAGCCAAACTCGGAAATCAACATGTCGTACCGACCTCCACCGCAAATAGGATAACCCAGGTCCCTTGTAATACCTCTGAATATAATACCTGTATAAAAATCAAAACTATGAACCATACCCAGATCAAAACTGATATAATGCTGAAAGCCGTAGTCTTTTATAATACGATAAACCTGTTGTATATTATCAATGGCAGCCTGGCTTTTGGCGTTATGGGATATTTCCATAGCTTCATTCAATACGCTGCTGTCTCCATAAAGCTGTGGAATCTTGTATAAAATATTCTTTAGTTCGTTGGATATGGGAAGTTCTTTAAGCAGCCTCTCCAATGAAAGCATATCCTTCTGATCTATTAACCGGCGTATATCTTCGATATTCTCCGGGGTTATATCAGCTTCCTGTATTATTCCTTTAAAGAATTCCACCTGACCAATATCGATTTGAAACTCCTTTAAGCCCAAATCCATAAACATCTGTATTGCCATAGCAATCACTTCTGCATCAGCCTCAGGACCCTCTGCACCAAGAAGCTCTATTCCCGCCTGAGCTACCTCCCTTTGTTTGCATATCTGAAATTCCCCATAGCGGTATACGTTCCCAAAATAGGACAGCCGCAGCGGCAAAATTTTATCTTTTAATTTTGTTCCTACCATTCTTGCAATAGGCATAGTTATGTCCGGGCGTAATACTAAAATCCGACCATCTGGATCGATAAGCTTATACATGCTTTCCTGGTCTATAGAGGTTTTTACTCCGGCAAACACATCAAAAAATTCCAGTACAGGAGTTTCAACCTCATCGTAACCGCTGAGAAAAAATGACTTCCGTATACGTTCCTCAACCATCCGTTTGTTATAACATTCATCAGGCAGATAATCCTGTACTCCTCCCGGTAAATATAGCTTTAATTTGCCAACCATTTTTGACCTCCGGTTTCAAAATTTATTGCTTTACCACATTAAAGCTGCGCAGTATTAAATTACAATTATTATAGTATAAATAAACCGTTAAGTCAATTATTATTTGTAATTAAATACAATTTTTGACGGTCCGGTTGTTTCCATGGCATGGTATTTTAAACTTATCAAATCTTTATTGCTCTGAATAAACAACAGGCTATTTGGACAGCATTTTATATTGATTGTTTTTACTATCGATAAAGGAATGTGAAATATGAATTTATCCGGCAATCAACTGAGAAAAGATATGCTGAAACTAAATTATAATGCAAAAATATTCTTACTGATAAACGGGCTTTTTACTGTAGCCAACGGCTTATCAGGCACTTTTGTAAATATTTATTTATGGAAGTCAAAAAATGATTTGGGCAATATAGGTCTTTTCAACTTTTTTAATTATCTTTTTATTCCCATTGCATTCATGGTCGGTGGATGGCTGACTAAACGAAAAAGCGCCACTTTTTCACTCCGGGTTGGAATTCTTTTTCATGGATTCTTTTATTTTTTAATATTAGCCACAGGCCACAATTCGGCAAATTACGTAATCCAACTCGGTTGTGTGTTGGGAATTGCAGCTGGTTTTTACTGGGTAGCATTTCATACCCTGAGTTTTGATCTAACCAGCCGTTACAACCGGGACACATTTAACAGCTATAATGGTATGGCAGGCTCTATTTCAGGGATGATTGCTCCAATTATTGCCGGCTACACAATTACATCCTTGCAAAACACTTCCGGGTACAGAATCATATTTGGGTTATCCACCGCTGTTTATGTTGTTATAATGTTTATCAGCCTTATGTTTAAGACTAAAAAGGAAGAAAATGTTTTTAGTCTGTTGGATGTATATAAAAAATCCACCGAACCCTGGAAATATATCATGCTGGCTCAACTATTGTTTGGTATAAGACAAGGCGTTCTTGCGTTTCTTATAAATTTGGTGGTGTTTATAACCACAAAAAAAGAAATCAGCATTGGAAAGCTTGCTCTCCTGGGCTCGTTCATTGCCATACCGACGTTTATTGTTCTTGAAAAAGTATTAAAACCCCGGTATCGAATGTGTTTTTTTACCGGAGGAGCCCTTATGATGTTCCTGTCTATAATTGTTCTGGCTCTAAAGACTAATATACAAACTTTAACCATTTATACTGTTCTAAATACTATTGCACTGCCCTTATTTACTGTTCCTCTTAATTCAGCAGCTTTTAACGTCATTGAAAAAAATCAACACAATACCTACCGGGTTGAGTATATAATACTGCAGGAGATCGGCCTAAATGCAGGCAGACTGCTGGGCACTCTGATCTTTATTATGCTGGCAGATATGCTGGAAAAACCAAAAATTACTCTGGCATTCCTTTTATTTATTGGTTCTGTTCAATTGTGGACACTCCTTTTTCGCAAAAAAATTGACTTTGATGAAAAAGTCATGGACGAAGCATGAATTTTATTCAGCGGCTTTTTCTGCATACTCTCTAAATAGCTTGATGTAAATTTTATAGTTATCAAGGGAAACTTCGGGAGGTGTTTGATGATCTACCGATGGGATGTATCCGCCCGACCGCATAACAGGCAATATTCTGTCAAATTCTGCACGCATCTCTTTTTCGCCTTTAGACATGACCATCTTATCATATCCGCCCATCATGAGGAAATCAGGATACTTCCTGCGAATACTTAAAATATCGACTCCTGCCTGTCTTTCCAGTGGGTATACCCCCTCTATGCCGGCTTCATTCATCCAGGGTATCATGCTGGTAATATCACCATCGCTGTCAATTAGAACTTTTACTTTAAACTTTTTTATATGGGGAACTATCCTTTGGTAGTAGGGGGTAAGAAACTCATTAAACATTTTGTATGATAACATGGGACCATGGTTGTATGACATATCCTCTGCAAACCCCACCATATCCGGAACAAGTATGGGGAATAATTCTTCAACTACACGGATGTTAAACTCTGTCAAATCGCTGTTCATCCTATGCATTAATCCGGGGTGATCATAAAATGCATAAAAATGACCTTCAATACCGAAAAGGATTCTTGGAAACCAGAAATAACCATCAAGCCACAGCCTTACAATTATTTCACCTCTGTCATGCTTTTCTTTCAGTTCCAAAGCAGCAGTTTTTAAGTTATCAATAATAGAATCCGTATACAGATATCTTTTTATCTCTTCATAATCTTCCTCGTTTTTTATTATCGGCGCTCCATGACCATCAGGTCTTGGCAGTTCAGGAGATATAGCGCTCCCAGATATCAGAAGCATAGGATCCAGATTAAAATATCTTTGGGATTCCTCCAGGGAAAGTCCCGCAGGAAAACCTTCTTTATTCCAACGTTCTATGGTTTTATCCCACCATGCAGCCCATTCAACCATCGGAAGCCGGTCACTGACTCTTTCAAAATTTAAAACCTTTAAAAATCTTTCCCTTGAAGTCATATAGCTTATCCCCTTTCTGACATACGCTCCACTTTTTATATAATATAACCCAAAAATGGTTGCAATAGATTGAACATCATTGACTGAGCCGGTTATAAACTATAAAATACAATTAAATATCACATAACGAAAGCAGGGATATTAATTGTTGGATTATCATATTCATACCACATACTCACCCGATGGCCAAATGTCAATGGAAACCGTATGCGAACGCGCCATTGAAGCTGGTTTAAAAGAAATTGCCTTCACCGACCATATTGATATGGATTGGCCTGACCCGACCATTCCTCCGTTTGATATAAAAACACTTGATCAATATTTTGAAGATCTCAATAAAATAAAAGAAAAATACGAAGGCTGGCTTACCATTAAAAAAGGAATAGAGCTCGGCCTTCAACCCCATATTTTAGAACAATGCACCAGCATTATTCAATCCTATCCTTTTGATTTCGTAATCGCGTCTGTTCACCTGGTTAACGGGGTTGACCCTTATCTGGGCGAGTATTATTCCGGCAGGACCAAAGAAGAGGCCTACCGGCTATACTATCAGGAAATATTGGACCTCATCGGTTCATTTAACGAGTTTGACGTTTTAGGTCATCTGGATTACATCAAGCGCTATTCTCCATATCCGGCAGAGGACGATGATCATCTGTTATGCAGTAAACTTGTAGATGATATAATCCTGACTCTGGTTAACAAGGGAAAGGGGCTTGAAGTCAATACGTCAGGCTACCGGCACACCTCAAATGCCCCCATGCCTCATATGGATATTATTCGCCGTTACAGGCAGCTCGGCGGAAATATCATAACCCTTGGATCCGACGCCCACCGGCCTGAACACATAGCATTTGAATTTGACAGAGCTGTTAATGAAATAAAGAAGTCAGGGATTTCTCACCTGACTGCCTTTACCGGCAGGGTGCCTGAATATGTGCCCATCATCTAATTATCATCCCATATTTATTATAAAGTATGTCTGACATAATTGCATCATATTATTGTTGTACTCTGATCACACTTGATTTCGATAATAAAACCCGTTTATAAACAAACGGGTTTTATTAATCACTGTATTGGGATGACTAGTTTGTATAATGTCAATAATCTTCTATGATATACGGCACTGTAATGCTAAATATTTCATTAAGGATATCCATAACCTTATCATCGCTGCATTCCAGTTTGCCATGTTTTTTTGCCTGCGATGGTCCTATATAGCCCCATAACAGTTGCGCAAGAGTATTTATAGATACTGTTGACTGGGGAAATCCGTCAGATGGAGTCACTTCAACCATTCCGTTCACACTTTTTAGATAAAATACTCCGTCGTTCCATGGAAGTACGTCATCTATCACTTTCAGATACAATTCAAAATCCTTTTGTGTTTTTAGCCCATTCAAAGCCCGTCTGACATCCACGATTCTTCCCATGACATAAGTCTGCTTATACATTAAACCCCGGGAATCATGCATATCAACATACGTAATATCATCTGCCGGTGCATTCCATATAATAGCATCGCTCTGTGAATAATGGCTGGCAACTACCTTCAAAAGTATATCCTTGGCCTCCGGTGCATTATGGATAAGCTCACGTATCCTCAATTCTCTGTTTGCAATTGTAAAGAGAACATAACCGGTTGCTTTAGCACCATCAAAAACTATATAGCCAGTGCCATGGTCAACATAAAGGTCACCCAATATGCGTTTCCAATCGTCCTCTCTTCTTATTACATATCCATTATAATCCTGCATGAATTCATGATAGCATTTGTCTAATATATCAATATTATCTGAAGATACCGGAATTATATCCCCGGAAATTCTGCCCGGACCGGTAAAAAGCTCATTATTCCCCCGATACGTCAAATGCTCGTAACAAATCTCCCATCCGTATTTTCTGTAAAAATCATATCGAAACGGTAACAGAATCGAAACCCATTCCTGGCGCTCATGCATTATCTTCAGCGATTGCCGGATTAAAGCGGCTGCATCGCCTCTTCCACGGTATTGGGGCCACGTTGACATGCCAACCAAATAGGACGTATCCACCTGCCTGTTTCTTATCATGATTTTGTACGGTAATAATTGAAGGGCGGAACGTATATTGTCTTTATCATAAGACGCCAATGCATATTGGCTTTTATACCTGTTTTCAAAAAACCATTCAACAAACTCCGGTGAATCATCAAAGCAGTATTCCCACAGTTTCTTTACCTGTATCTTATCTTTTTCAGAAGGTATTCTGATATCCATAACTACTCCTTTGCCGGATATGCAGTATATTTTTCGATCATCTTTACAGGATAGTATGACATTTTTGCCTTGCGCAGCCCTGGGATTCCCATATCCTCTTCCCGGTTTATGTATGGAATATGCTCCCAGCAGTTTTTCGCAAACTGTTGATTTATCATGGCATAAGAACCATGATAATCAGTATTCGCCTTTTCAAAATGGATAAGAGCCATTTCTGGGTTCAATAGATCTCCAATGGAAAAGGCCTGAATTTTACCGTCAATTCTTAATGCTCCGCCTTTAAGCCCTAACTTATGAAAATTATTAAGGGCTTCCATTATAGCTATCTTTTCATCCTGCAGACTTTGAGTTATCTCTTTTCCTTCCATCCATTCAATTTCAGCTTTTATACACTCTTCAATGTTACTGTCATCGATGTTCTCATACGTATACTCATAGTTTTTCAGGAATTTATTAATATGATTTCTTTTCCTGTGATATTTCCTTCCTTCCAAATTGACAAGATCATAAGTGCGGTATATATAATCATCGTTGTTGCGATCGCGTTCATAACGGAAAAACCCGGGCATAGCTTCATCAATCAGCTTTCGCATGGGGTTTGTAACACATTTTACTATAATGGGAAACCCTTGAGCTTTATAGTACTCCATAACCTTATGGAACACCTGATCCAAAGGACCATCGTCCTTCCCTAACGGAGGAAATATAAAATGAAAACTATCGCCCAGGCGGCCGATAACACATAAAAAATCATCAATTACAGTAAACCTTAAATTAAATGCATAGCGCCAGATAAACATGTTTGAAAAAGAAAACTCAGAATTTTCATAATGCCCCATTGATAAGTAATGATCGATGACAGGTTTATCACTTAGTTCAATTTCTTTAAAATCTATATTCACGAACGCTACCCCTTTCTCATATTATATTATATAAGACAAAGCTTAAAAGTCAAAACAACCAAATTTATGTTTGTTTCCACTATATGCCTAATTATCGGATTTCTTGTGTTTTTTCAAAAGGGGTAACGAATTGCTGGCTCCTTTTATTTATAACTCCCTCACACCTATAACTTTATCTTCACCAACCCTTTTCTCATAACTTTGGATTGTCCTTTCAATATTTGATAACATATTCTTTATGGTGGTAATGACGGGTTCAAACTCTTCATAAAATATGATAATCAAATCCCCTGCTTTTGCGTTTTTCATGGCCGTCTTCAGCGCTTGTACCTCTGAAAGAATTATTTGGATCCTGTTAGGATCCATACCCGCAGACAACGCCCCCTCCCTGAGGAGTTCTGCGACTTCGCCCTTACGGCGGCCTCTTAAATCCGCATCCTCTTTTATTATAATGCTATCAAACGCTTCACCGCACATATATCCTATTCGTTTAATCAAATTATCCTTCCTGTCTCCCGGTACACCGATAATTCCAACTACCCGCGATGCCCCCATCATTTTTACCGCATCAATGGTGTAGCTGTAACCGGTTATGTTATGGGCATAATCCACCACCACCCTAAAATCTCTGATGTTAAATACATTGAACCGTCCAGGATTTTGCAGTTCATCGGTATAGAAAGAACTTAAAGCGTTTTGAATTGTTTCCAGCGGAATTTTCATAGCATAAGCTACACTTACGGCAGCCAGACTATTCTCTATATTATAAACCAACTTTCCATTATAGGTTGCAGGGATCCTTGAAATATTAAGAACCTGTACAAACCCGTCCCCGGTAGCCACAGTTATATGCCGGTCTTTCAAAAATACAGCAAGCCCACCCTCGGCCAGGTGTTTGTGTATGATCAGATTATCCTCTCTCCTGGAAAAGTATATAATATTACTCCTCACTCTTTTAGCAGCCTGTACCACCAAAGGATCATCTGCATTCAATACCACATATCCATTGGTTTTTACAGCTTCCACTACGAGAGACTTAACATATAGCAAATCCTCCAATGTATAAACTCCATCTACCCCAAGATGGTCTTCTGTAATGTTTGTCAACACACCAATATCACTTAGATCGTATCCCAGGCCGGATCGGATAATGCCTCCGCGAGCAGTTTCCAGTACAGCAATCTCAGTATTTTTATCAGTCAACACCACCTTTGCACTGGCCGGTCCGGTTGTGTCACCTTTCATAACACAACGATCATTAATGAATATCCCACCGGATGTGGTCATTCCAACTTTAAAACCGTAGACCTTGAGTATATGTGCAATCATTCGGACAGTTGTGGTTTTTCCGTTTGTCCCGGTGACTGATATAACAGGAATTGAGTGTCTGCTTCCCGATGGAAAAAGCATATCTACAATGTTTTTTGCAACATTTCTCGGTTTACCCTTTGAAGGATACAGATGCATCCGAATTCCGGGAGCTGCATTAACTTCTATTACTGCACCTTTCCCCTCGGTTATTGGTTTTGATATATCCGGGCAGGCTATATCAACCCCTGCTATATCAAGGCCGATTATCTGAGCCGCTCTTATTGCGATTTCGGAATTTTTCGGATGAATTCTTTCCGTACAATCAACCGCTATCCCACCCGAGCTAATGTTTGCGTTTGGTTTTAGGTATACGCGTTTTCCACGGGCAGGGATGCTGTCAAGGGTAAATCCATGTTTTTTCAGTAATGCAATGGTTATTTCATCAATTTTTATTTTTGTAAGAGGCTTTTCATGATCTTCACCTCGTTGTTCATCCGCATTTGTCAATTCAACAAGCTGCTTTATGGTGTGCTTACCATCTCCAATAACATGTGCCGGAATTCTCTGAGAAACCGCCACTACCTTATCCCCTACCACCAAAACCCTGTAATCGTTGCCCTGAATATGTTTTTCTATAATTATATTATCATCAATTTTTTTAGCAATTTTAAATGCTTCGGCTACCTCATGCGGAGTTGTCAGACCCAAAGATACACCTCTTCCCTGATTACCCCTTTCGGGCTTTACCACTACAGGGTAACCGATATTTTCAGCTATCTTAAGTGCATCATCCAGCAAAGTGCAAACACTGCCTGATGGTACCGGAATTCCAACCTCTCTTAATATTTCCTTGGTAGTGGTTTTATCGCATGCTATATCTACAGAAATACAACTGGTATTTTCGGTAATGGTGGCTTCTATCCTTTTCTGATATTTCCCGTATCCCAGCTGCAGTATGCTTCCGCCCCCAATCCTGATTATTGGAATTCCTCTCTCCACAGCAGCATCCATTATTGCCTTGCTGCTAGGCCCCAAATCGCTTTTAATTGCTTCTCTCTTTATTTCTTCAATTTGGGGTTTTATATCTATATCTCTTCCTTCACATAAAGACTCTACAAGCCGGACCGTGTATTCTCCTATCTCCAGTCCAGCTGTTTCATTAATATATTCATATACTATGTCATACATGGTCGAATTTTCTACTTGCCGTGCCCTTCCAAAGCTTACATTGTAACCCATCATATTTTGTATTTCCAAGGCACAATGTTCTATAACATGCGGTAGATATGTCCCTTCTTCAAGCCTCTTAACAAATCCTCCCGGTATACCAACAGAACAACGATGTTCTCTTAATCCGGGAAGCAGTCTTAACAGATTATCATTAAAATTATTTATGTTTTTTGTCGGGGTATCCGACCACTTACCCAAATCTATCACCAATTTAATAACTTTTCTATGGCTGTAAATATTTCTGCCCTTGAAAGCTTTCAACTCATGTATTTTCAAATTCTTTACCTCCCAATCACCGGTCTTCTCGATTTTATATCATATTTAAAACCTGAAGAAAGCACATGCATCGTCACATTGGTTATAGACAAAATTTCATTTGGTTTAAGCTCGGATACATTAGTAAAATCCAGATTCTTTCCATCAAGTATTGTAACCGCATGAGAGCCTATGATTTCAAAAACTGCATCGTTATTAATTATAACGGCTGTGTCCTCATCAAGTCCCAATCCAAGCATATGCGGATTTTGAGCAATGGCCGTCAATAACCTCCCAATCCTGCCTCGTTGGGCAAAATGCTGGTCCACCACCACATCTTTTAACAAGCCTAATCCCGGAGCCATTTTAAGTGTACACTTCTTAGGCGCATCATCATCATTGCCAGAAGTAATCATGGTTTCACTCATGACCGAAGCACCTGCACTTGTCCCCGCAATTACAACCCCACGGTAGTAAGCTTTTTTTAAAATTTCCTCTGCTTTGGTTCCGCCAAGCAAAGATGTAATGCGTAACTGATCGCCTCCCGTAAAGAATATACACGAGGCCTTCTCTATCCGTCCTACAAATTCATCATAATTTGCATCCTGCCTTGAATGAATATGTATCGCGTTTATATTTTCGACTCCAAGCCGTTTAAAAATATGAGTGTATTCATTTCCTATTCTTTCGGGATATTCACTGGCCACCGTCATTATCACTATATTTGCATCCCGGCGGCCTGCAAGATCAACAAGTTTTTTTAATATTGTACAATCTCCCTCTTTATCTTCAGCGCCACCGATGATCATTAACTTACCTTTTACCTTTTCTTTCATATCACTCCCTGCCTCCATTTAGTGCAATAGTTTTATTTTTCCAAAAATAGAAAACATTATTCCTGAATTGCACAATAAGAAAACACACCCGCTTATTACAGGTGTGTTTTCTTATTTCTCCCGTTAAAATATCCTTAGCTTGTCCATATGATATAGTCCAATGTGGATTAAAGGTTTGGGTTGACTTTGGATTTTTCAGCTTTCAACGCATTTGACTGACCAATAATATCCAATATTTTCTTTCTTCTGCGAAATCCATCTATATAGCTTATCCCGCTTCCTAATACAAACAATATTATAGGAATAATGGCTATACCGGGCATTAAATGCTTCATTGTCGCAGATTTATCAAAAGTAATAAATATCTTTGTATATGGTATGAGCCATACTCTCAATGCTGTACTGAACCAGTTAACCTGATTGGGAGCGGGCTGATAAGTCATAGCCAATACATACAGAACAATAGCCGGTATTGAAGCAATTAATCCGGTTATAAATCCATTATACACGTTATAAATACCTTTTTTACAATCATCCAATCCCCTGGCACTCATATCAATATATATAATGAACCAGAATACCGCCATATACACAACACCTATGAGCCATTGGTATATCTGGTTGTTTTCAAATATACTGAATAATGATGGAAAAAAAATAAACAGAACTATCGACAAAACAGCGTGCGTCCCTGTTAAGCGTAAACCACGCTTGATAAACCACATAATTACACCCCCTTTACAATGTAATTATACTATAAGTAAGGTAATTTTTCTACCTTGTTACACGGGAAGCTCAATTTTTATTTTTTCTATACTTCATATCGTGCAGGCAAATAAAAAGGGCAGCGGATTAACCGCTGCCTATTTCAAATTGTTTTTAAACACATAGATTGCAGCCTGGGTACGATCGCTAACATCGATTTTTCTAAATATATTTGAAACATGATTTTTCACTGTTTTTTCACTGATATACAATTCATCAGCTATCTCCCTGTTATTCTTTCCATCAGCTATCAGCATCAAAACTTCTATCTCCCTCTGGGTTAAATTATTCTCTTCAAATTGCTTTTTTACCGAATGATATGTCATCTTTTCAAAGTCCCTTATGAGCCTGCTTGTAAGGTTAGGCTGTATGTATGTTTCTCCCCTGTATACATCCCTTATTGCTTTTATTAGATGATCTATCTCTGCATCCTTCATTATATAGCCGTCAGCACCTACTTTTACAGCTTCTACCAGATATTCCTGGTCATCATGTATCGTCAGTACAACAACTTTTGCCTTACAGCCGTTCTCTTTTAGTTCCCGTATAGCGTTTACGCCGTTTTGCACCGGCATATTAACGTCCATTAATATCACATCGGGATTAAGCTGTATTGCTTTTTCCACCGCTTCTTTACCATTAGAGGCCTCTCCAATCACTTCAATATCGCCTTCCAGTTCCAGAAGTTGTTCCAGTCCTTTTCTTATAAGTGAATGGTCATCGGCTATCAAAACCTTTATTTTGTCCATTAGCTATTCCTCCTCTTCTATTTGCTCTATAGGTATTTGCAGCAGAAGGGTAGTACCTTTCCCAGGCTGTGAATGGATTTTTAATTCTCCCTTAAGCAGTTCTGCCCGCTGTCGCATACTGTATATACCAAATCCGCCATCCTTAACATCTTTTTTAAGATTATTAAGTTCGGATACATCAAACCCTATACCATTGTCAACAACCTTGCCAAATAATTTGTCGTCATCTATTTGGAGATTTATGTATGCTCTGGTAGCCTTAGAATGTTTTTTTATATTATTCAGAGCTTCCTGAATTATTCGGAATACAGCTATTTCAATTAAAGTATCCAGCTTATTGCTTGGATTATATAAATCCAGTATAACTTCAATCCCGGTTTCATCTGTAAAATTGGACGAATAACGCTGAAGAGTGGGAACAAGACCCAAATCATCCAATGACATTGGCCGCAAATCAAATATTATCCTCCGTATTTCCTGAAGGCTTGCTTTTATTAATCCTTTCAACTCGGCTATCTGCTGTTTTGCCTTCTCTACATCAACTGTCAAAAACTTTTCACAAATTTCACATTTAAGAATTATATTCGACATAGATTGGGCCGGCCCGTCATGAATATCCCGCGCCAGCCTCTGTCTCTCTTCCTCCTGAGCTGTTATAATTCGCATGCCTAACAATTCCTTTTTTTGTAATTCCTCAAGGGTATCACTAACATTTGACAACGAACTCGAGAGGTAGCTCATAGCAACAGCCACATGTGTAGCCAGATATTCAGCCCTCTCCAGCGTATCTTTTATCCTTCGCATTCTCATTTCAATTTCGGTTCTTTGCGCAACAAGCTGCTGTTCTTTTTCCCTCATCAAAGCCAGCTTAATTTGCAGATCCCTTGTTGTATCATAAGCTTGTCTTATATCCTCTTCGCTATACTTTCTGAAATTTTTACTTACGATCATAAGTTTGTATCGGCTGTCTTTTTCCAACCTTTCCAGCTTTTCAACATCTTCAATTACTTGTTTTACTTCCTTGTGTATTTCTTCAAATTTTTCCTCCAGTTCATTCCATTCCTGTCTGGCGCTTTCTGAAATCATATATATCTGGTTTTTCCCTTCTTCAAGGGAATTTATTGTCTTTTTAACAATTTCATCTAGTTGCTCAATACTAAAACTATCCACTGACAAAACCTTTTCCCTTCTTTAATCATTTTTTAATGATTTTATTCGACATTTTAACTAAAATTCCTCTTTGTTTAAATATTATCATGTCATTACATGCAGAATGAAATAGTAATAAATGATTAAAGGCATGGGAATATAATCCCATGCCTTATATTCACTGGTTAAACGTCTATTATTTACACTGATATTATACCCTCTTCAGTAATAATACAGTTCATAGGCACATCATAATGATCTACGGGCACTTTCGCCAATATTTGAGTGCTAAAAGCCAGTCCAATTTTCAATGTTTTTAGCGATATCTTTGTTAAAAATCTGTCATAATATCCCTTTCCGTGTCCTATACGATTACCATATATGTCAAAAGCCAAACCCGGAATCAGTATAATATCAAGAGTACTTGGATCCATTGGCCGCAAATACTCTCTTTTCGGCTCGAGTATACCATAATGCCCGGGTATTAGTTCATTTAGATCCAATATTTTAGATGCAATCAATTCATAAGTAGATGGTACACAAACCGGTACGGCAACATCTTTGCCCATATTTAACAGCTTTTTTATAATATAATCGGTTTTAACTTCTCCAGGCATATCAACATACGCCATAACCGTTTTGGCAGTTTTAATACATTCCAGCTCAAATAAGTGCTCTGATATAGTGATGCTCTTTTCCAATATAGCGCTCTCAGGCATTTCTTCTCTTAATTTTTTCATTTTTACCCTTACATCATGTTTTGCAATATCTATCATATATATCGTTCATCCTCATCTTCCTGATTCATTTTTCCCAACGAATACCCTTGGAACCCTGTATCCAATTCCTGTTAATACCTCATATGATATGGTGTCACCAAGACATGCCAGTTCCTCGGCGGTGATGGACTCCTCACCCTGTTTTCCAATCAGTACGGCTTTATCACCGGGTTTTACCGCAGGAATATGGGTGACATCTACCATAACTTGATCCATGCACACAATACCGACAACCCGTGCCCTGTATCCGTTTATTATTACCCATCCTTTATTGCTGAGGTATCTATGATATCCGTCTGCATATCCGATGGGAAGAACAGCTATCTTCATTGGTTTGTCAGCAATAAATGTTCTCCCGTAGCTGATACTGTCACCTTTGTTTATATTCTTTACATCCACTACCTTTGTTTCCCATTGAAGGATGGGTTCAAGTTTCACCAGAGAATGCTCTTTAACATATTGAGAAGGGTAATAGCCATATATCGCAATACCACCGCGGACCATATTAAAATGTGCATCATCGTATTCCAGGATACCAGCACTATTTGCAGCATGTATATATTTAAAGTTTATACCATCTTTCATTAAAACATCTAGAATCATATTAAAGCGAGCCAACTGATTCCTGGTATAGGATTTATCATGTTCATCAGCAACAGCAAAATGAGTAAATATCCCTTCCATATCAATGTGGCTGTAAGTTTTCAGTTCATTGCATAACTTCCTTACCTTTTCTGGATCAGTTAAACCAATTCTGCCCATTCCGGTGTCAACCTTAATATGCAGACCTATTCGTTTTCCGGCCCGTTTAGCCTCTTCGTTCAATAATTTTGCTATCTCAAGAGAGAATACGCATTGACTGAGATCGTATTTCACCACCGTGCTTATCTGGGTTTGATCTATACCCCCTAAAACAAGAATGGGAGCTGAAATACCAGCTTCTCTTAATTCCGCTCCTTCCTCCGGTATAGCAACTCCCAACCAGGAAGCACCGGACAACAATGCCTGGCGGGCAACTTCAACCGCACCATGTCCATAAGCATTTGCTTTTACAACCGCCATGAGCTGAGTACCGGTTTTCAATTTTTTCATAATTTCTTTAATATTTCTGTCCAGTTTTGAAAGATCTACTATTGCCCTGCTAGGACGCATATGTTTCACCTGATTTCATCTTCATTTATATGTCAATCCACTGCTTTATAAATCGTAAACCTGATCATTGGTAATAACGTTTATGCCAGCTCTTTTTAATATATCTGTTGCATCATTTAATCGATCTACCTTAAACAGTATTAAAGCCATCTCCTCCGGACGCCGGACAAATGAATACAAATACTCTATGCTAATATCTTCATTGCTCAATATATTCAGTACCTGATGCAATCCCCCCGGCCGATCCGATACTTCAACCGCCAATACTTCAGTTGTGTTTACAGGATAACCGGCATCCTTTAATACCTCAACCGCTTTTTCAGGATCATCGACTATAATTCTTAGTATACCAAAATTCGTTGTATCAGCAATTGATATTGCCCACATATCTATGTTATTTTCAGCCAATACACCGGTTACTTCTGCAAGCTTGCCTTTTTTGTTCTCCAGAAATACTGAGATTTGACGAAACAAAGCATTTCCCCCTTCCTACATATTTCTTTTATCTATTATTCTCTTAGCCTTGCCTTCCGAGCGTTCAATAGTTTTTGGTTCCACAAGTTTAACCTTAACCGACAGACCAAGCGTACTCTGGATTTCATTAGCAATTCTTCGTTTTAGTTCTTCCAGCTTGCGGACTTCATCGGAGAAAAGCTCATTAGATACTTCAACCCATACTTCAAGATTATCTAAATTACCAACCCGATCCACCACCAGGAGATAATGTGGTTCAGTATCACCTATCTCCATAAGAACGCTCTCTATCTGGGACGGGAATACATTTACACCTCTTATTATAATCATATCATCGGTTCTGCCCAAAACCTTTTTCATCCTTACGTGAGTCCGTCCACAAGGACAAGGCTCATAATTCAGTGCAGAAATGTCCCTTGTACGATAACGAATTACAGGCAACCCTTCTTTGTTAATGGTCGTAAAAACCAGTTCTCCTTCTTTGCCTTCCGGCAGAACCTCTCCGGTTTCAGGATCAATGATCTCTGGAATAAAATGATCCTCAAAAATATGAAGTCCTGCTTTGTACTGGCATTCACTGGCAACACCGGGTCCTATAACCTCACTCAAGCCATAAATATCAATGGCGGATATCTGCATTTTCTCCTCAATTTCCTTCCTCATTGCCTCACTCCAAGGCTCTGCACCAAAGATTCCATATTGAAGTTTAAGCTCTTCTCTTTTAATTCCCATTTCCTCCATTGTCTCGGCTAAATACAAGGCATACGAAGGGGTACATGCAAGAACCGTAGTGCCAAAATCTTTCATAATCATAATCTGTCTTTTTGTATTGCCCCCGGACACGGGTATTACTGAAGCTCCTATCCGTTCAGCACCATAATGAACTCCCAGTCCACCTGTAAACAGGCCATACCCATATGCTACCTGAATAACTGAATCCATACGCGTGCCTCCGGATACAAGTGTTCTTGCCATTAGTTCGGACCAATTGACAATATCTTTGCGTGTGTATCCGACTACGGTAGGCTTCCCGGTAGTGCCTGATGAAGCGTGAAGTCTCACTATTTCACTTAATGGTACTGCAAACAATCCGTAAGGGTAATTATCCCGAAGATCCTGTTTTGTTGTAAAAGGCAATTTGTGCAGATCTTCCACTCCATTGATGTCTTCAGGTACTATTCCAAGTTCTTGCATCCGTTGACGATAGTATGGAACGTGATGATACACTCTACGTACTGTTTCAACCAGCCGGCGTGACTGCAGTTCCCTTAATTGTTCACGATCCATACATTCATATGTTTTGTCCCAATACATATCAACCCACCTTTCAAAATGCTAGGTATCAAAACAGCAATAGCTCTTATGTTAGAATACCGTCGTTGGTGCCATTATATCCGGAATAAAACGCACGCAGGTTAATATCAATAGTTCTGGGTGGTACGGCAGATTTGATAGCTTTTTCCCATTTATCTGTCTCAATATCCAAATAACGTGCTAAGGCTCCCATCAGTATGGTGTTTACCACCCTGATATTTCCTAAGTCTTGTGCTACTGACAGAGCATCTATGGTAACTGAATTCGTACACAGCTTAACCAATAGCTCATCAAGATCCCTGGGGTACTGCTGCATACCCAGTATAACGGGCATAGGATCAATCTCCTGGGTGTTCACTATGGCCATACCATCATCCTGCAGATAATGAATCCATCTGACAGCCTCCATTTTTTCAAAAGCAAGCAGAACATCTGCACTGCCCGGTTCGATAAGCGGTGAAAACACCTTTTCACCATATTTAACATGGGTAACCACACTGCCGCCTCTTTGAGCCATCCCATGAACTTCAGATATTTTTACATCATACCCTGAATCTAAGAACAGGTTGCCCAGTATTCTGCTTGCAAGTAAAGTTCCCTGTCCTCCAACACCTGCAATAAGTATACTTTTAGTACTCATTCTTCTTCACCAGTCCTTCTAATAGCATTAAATCTGCATACATTGATACAAAGGCCGCAGCCATTGCACAAAGCCTGATTAATTCCTATAACATCATCTTTTTTCTGTATAGCAGGGCATCCCAAGCGCAGACACATATTGCATTTTCTGCATAGATCCGGATCAATTTTCGCAGGAAACTCGATACTCTTATCTAACAATGCGCATGGACGCTGCATTATAATCACCGATGGCTCATCTCTTGTGACCTCTTCCCGCAGTACACTTTCTGTCCTGCCAAGATCAAAAGGATCAACCACACTTATATGTTTTACACCTATAGCCTCGATAAGTTTTACCAGATCCAGAGGTGGTACATCCTTGCCTTTTATAGTACGTCCGGTTCCAGGGTGATCCTGATGACCGGTCATACCTGTTGTGGAATTATCGAGAATTACTACCGTTGAATTCCCCTGATTATATATTACATCAATAAGCCCGGTAATACCTGAATGTATAAAGGTAGAATCACCGATGACAGCCACCAGCTTACGACCGAACTCTCTTCCCCGTGCCTTTTCCATACCATGAGCCATTCCGATGCTGGCTCCCATGCATACACATGTATCAATAGCTTGCAGAGGAGGTAAGGCACCTAAAGTATAGCAGCCAATATCTCCTGTTGCATGAAGCCCCAGTTTCTTAATAACATAAAAAACTCCGCGATGAGGACATCCAGGGCACATAACCGGCGGTCGTGAGGGAATGCTTTGCGGAGATTTTACCCCCGGGGTTTCGCCCAGGATTTTTTCAGCTATAATATTTGCGCTTAATTCACCCTGCGCAGGAAAAATCTCTTTTCCTACTGCGCAGATTCCCCAGCTTTTTATCTGTTCTTCAATAACAGGCTCTAATTCTTCAATGACATATAGTTTGTCAACTTTTGCAGCAAAAAACTCAATGAGCTGTTTAGGCAATGGATTAATCATACCCAGTTTTAGAATTGAAGCGTTTGGCAGTGCTTCCTTTGCATACTGGTATGTGATGCCGCTGGTTATAACTCCAATTGAAGTATCGTTCATTTCAATCCTGTTTATCTCCATGCTATTGGCAGCCTCGGCCATAGCTTTCATTCTTTTTTTAATAAACTCATGACGTTTTTTTGCCATTGCCGGCATCATAACATTCTTTTCCGGTAGTTTCTTGTATTCTTTAAGCGGCAGCTCATTTCGCTGGCCAAGAACCGCAATACTCTGGGAATGGGAAACCCGCGTAGTCATCCTGACCAGGACAGGTGTATCATACTCTTCGCTTAGCTCAAAAGCAAGCTTTACGAAATCAATTGCCTCCTGACTGTCCGCTGGTTCCAGCATGGGTATCTGGGATGCCCGGGCATAGAAACGGCTGTCCTGCTCATTTTGTGAACTGTGCATTCCAGGGTCATCTGCCACTACAATAACAAGACCGGCATTAACACCGGTATAGGAAACCGTAAACAGCGGGTCAGCCGCTACATTCAGACCAACATGCTTCATAGCAACCAAAGCTCTGGCTCCGGCAAACGAAGCACCAATCGCAACTTCCATTGCAACTTTTTCATTAGGTGACCATTCCGCATAAATTTCATCATATTTTGCAGCGTTTTCAATAATTTCAGTGCTTGGGGTCCCCGGATATGCCGTTGCAACTCTTGCACCTGCTTCATATGCTCCTCTGGCTATTCCTTCATTTCCTAATACTAGTTTTCTCACATTATCACTCCATAACATATATTTGATCATTCAATATATTAAAAAAATTGAGCATTCGATTTTATTAATAAATAGATATAATACAATAAACTTGCTATACTCTGTTTAACATGCAAATTTTATATTTATATTTATAGATTATAAATCAAATCCATGAAAAATGAAAGCCCTGGAACTGTTTTTGTAGACAGGAAGCTTTATAAAACTTTTATAAAAAATTATATATTTTCAGTAAATTATAAAAATTACTATAAAAAAACAGGCATATCTTTCATCAGATATGCCTGTTTCTCAAAATTTTGTTCGTATCTATTTCATAACAAAAGTAGCACAATCGGTTTCCTGGGTATTTTTGGCGTTCCTTGGTTGAATCTCAATTTGCTGTGCACTGCAATAGTCACCTGGAATATGATAATGGCAGGTGTTTACAACACATTTTACACCTGGCAGCATCTTATTTGTTTTCTCAACACGGCCTTCCATTGAATTTACCTCCCTTTGATCAAATCTTTCTCTTATTATCTATCTCATATAAAGTATTTATTCATATCGTCTACACTTAAAATACAGACTATTTTACAAACAATATAAAAAGCAGGCAAATGAAAACGCCGTTGCCTGCTGTTTATGTTGTTTACCCTCTCAACCCCTACAAAACATTTATTTATTTGCTATCTTTAGGAACAATTCCTAAAGCACGGGCAGCTTCATTCCTGACTTCCGGATCCTCATCATTCTTGGCTATATTTCTCAAATGCTCAACTGCCAAAGGGCTTTTAATTTTTTCAAGAGAAATAACGGCATTCAACCGTACCTCAGCAACCGGATCCCTTAACGCAGTAATAAGAGCATGCGCTGATTCTTCGTCATCAATATTGCCCAAAGCTTCTGCTGCAGCAGCCCGATATATGCTGTTGGAATGGGCCAATGCTTTTACTAGCTTTCCTAGCTTTTTCTTTTGACCCCATTTTTCAATCTTTTTTTCCGACATTCCAAACACATTATCACCTCAAAACCATTATTTGTTTTCCGTTTACTGTCATTTATAAAAAAACTACTCAAAATTGAGAGGGTATTTTAAACACAAAATTTCAAAATATATATTTTGGACAATATAATAATTTTATCCCTTATTCAGTATTTTGTCAACTTACTCCAATTTTGAACCGGGTGGTCAAAAATTATAATTTCACAGACGAAACTCCCAGTCATTGGAAGCTATAGGGCTGATAAAAGAATACAAAAAAGGGGATGGAATCGCTCCTTCCCCTTTATTATACAAATCAGGAGGTTAAACATTATCAGTCAAAATAAACCGCTTTACCTGTTTTTGCCGACTGATATATTGCCTCGAGTATCTCCGTTACAACCAACGCCTGCTCGGGTTTCACCAGAGGCTCGGTGTCATTAATTATGCTCTCAATCCACAGTCTGGCTTCCCTGTCTCCCGGAGATTCTTGAGCGCTTGCATCATAGAAATCTACGCCTGAAGCACCGAGACCGGGTTTCGTTATATATAATTTACCGTATTTTTCACCATTTATACGCAAACCATCCCACATGTCAGCGCCTGCTTCAGTTCCGCACAAGGTTGTAATAGCCTCGCCAACCTGAAGAGTGTTCAGAGCCCAGCTGGATTCCAATACAATGGAAGCGCCATTCTCCATGGTAATAAATCCGAAAGCCGAATCTTCAACTGTAAATTTGCTCGGATCCCAGGGACCCCATGCATTAGCAGCATTTTCTCTGCTGGATAACTTATGATACACGCTTCCCATAACGGCTTTTACCTTATAGTTGTCCATCATCCAAAGGGTTAAATCCAGTGCGTGTGTACCGATATCAATTAATGGACCTCCACCCTGCTCTTCTTCATTCAGGAAAACACCCCAGGTAGGAACGGCTCTACGGCGTATAGCATGAGCTTTTGCGAAATAGATCTCACCAAGTTCGCCATTTCTACACAGAGTATAGAGATACTCAGAATCAGGTCTAAAACGGTTTTGATAACCTATAGTAAGTTTTTTGCCGGTACGTTTTGCAGTTTCAACCATTTTTCGGGCATCGGCAGCGGTTTTAGCCATAGGTTTTTCGCACATAACATGTTTGCCGGCCTCAAGGGCATCAACGGTTATAAAACCATGAGATCTGTTAGGAGTACAGATATGTACAACATCGATTGATTTATCTTCCAAAAGCTTCCTGTAATCCGTATAAACTTTTGCATCCTCGGTTCCATAATCTGCAGCTGCTTTCTGCGCCCTTTCTTCGATAATATCGCAAAAAGCCACCATCTCAACACAATCCAGTTTGGCCAGCCCCGGCATATGTTTACCATTGGCTATGCCACCGCATCCAATAATACCAACCCTAACGGTATCCCGGCCTTGACATTTTGCCATATCAAACCCTCCTTATACATTTATAATATAATATTTACCGGCTAAGCATTATCACATATATAACCCGGTCCTTCAATATGATATTACCATATTCTATATTTCCTTTCAACTGTTTTGGATATGTCTAAATTTTTATAATTTTATCATCCATACTGCTGCTTTTTCGGAAATCAGGCATTTCCATGGCTCTGCCTCCGTTCATCACCGATAGTTCTGAAAGTAAACCTACCGCAGTCCACTCACAGGCATCATACACATCAATGGGGGGTTTAGTACCATTTAATACGGCATCGACAAAATCCTGAACAATGAAATAATCAGCACCCCAATGTCCGGCTTTTTTCTGATCCTCGGTTGCATTTTTATAACGATCGGGCAAATACTCATAGAACTCTTCCATCAATGGTCTCCATTTTGCATTGTCTGTATTATCATCCATGTCCTTAAGCCATATCTTTGGCTTATCACCAAGACCCCGGGCGGCCTCATAACAGCCTTTTGTTCCCTGAAGTGAATAATAGTTCATATTATGTGGTCTCTCGGATATGCAATCCACCCTGATCTTTATAAGTTTACCGCTTTCCATCTTACAAAGTGTAATGGATGTATCCTCCTGCCTGAACTCAGGCGCTGTATGCCAGCCACAACCAACACTTATGACCCATTTTATTCTGTCGCCCTGAAACCATTGCATAATCGGCCCGATACTATGAGTAGGATAAAAAGCACCTCTTTTGCCTAATTGCCAGAACTTTCTCCATGATGTTTTACCGTTTGGATACACAGCCAGATTCTTTATATCATGCAGATATTCACCTTCACCGAAATAAACCTCTCCAAACAGTCCCTGTCTTACCATATTCAGGATCAATTGGTTTTCAGGTATGTAACAGTAGTTTTCAGCCATCATATACACTTTTTTATATTTTTCTACACACTCTATCAGCCACCACAGCTCATCCATTGTAACCCCGGCGGTAACCTCACTCAAAACATGTTTACCAGCTTCCAAAGCCTGTATCGCCTGCGGAACATGGCACTGCATAGGTGTTGCAATGACAACCGCATCAATATCTGATTCCAGCATGTCCTCAAATATTCTATAAGTCTTCGGTATATTATGCTTCTTTGCCTGTTCTTCCAGTAAATCCTGGTTCAAATCACACAACGCCACCACCCTTGTTTCAGGCATCGACTGAAATGCTAATACCGTACTTAATCCTCTCGCTCCTACAATACCTATTTTTAGCGGCATATCGTTCTTCACCTCCATAAATTTTTTCACTCGATTGTTATCTATTATACTAACTTATCCTTTATCAGCGCATTGGCCAGCTCGGGCAAATTAAGTTTTACAGATATATCATTCCAGCGTTTAACCTGGTTTTCATGTACAAGCATTGGTTTGAAACCAAGATTCCAGTAAGTCTTGATTGCAGGAATACGAAAGTCATCGGTTTGAAGTACAGCAGATTTTTTGCCTTCCGAAGCCATCTCATATAAAGCGGCAAGGGATACATGATAACCTAGTTTTTTCCCTGTATATTCCGGCAAAACCCCTACCATATGAAGGTATCCTGCTTCTTTGCTATAATCCTTCGATTCCCATGCGGTTGCAGTGGCTACCGGCTTATTGCCCCAACAAATAAACTTAACGCGTTCAGGTTTAAAATATTCTTTGCTGATTATTTCCTTGACAAAGTCACTCTGATAACGGAATGATGCATTTATTATATTTTCCCATTCCTTCTCATCCCCGGGAATAAACGATCTAAGCTCATATCCTTCAGGAATATTTAAAGCGGGCAAATTATGAAGTGACTTCAGATACATCACCAGTTGCGGACTGGTATTTGATGATTGATTTCCCATATATTTCTCTTCCTTCCTTTGATTTTTTAATTTTATTATTATCATTCTTGTAAGGAATCAAATTATTCAAATGCTTTTAAATATTTACAGCATCATACCAAGCTTTATAAATCTGAACATGCGGTCAGCAGCATCTTTCAGCAGTTCTTCACTTCTGGACAAAGCTTCCTCAAGAGACATGGGAGAGTTTACAGTTGGCATAATACTGTATATACCATAATCGTACACCTTTTCAATTTCCGGGCCAATACCCCCTACAATAGCAATCACTTTAACATCTTTGGCCATACATCGTTTACCGATGCCAACAGGAACCTTACCATACACCGATTGTCCATCAATCCTGCCTTCGCCGGTCACCACAAGGTCAGCACCATCTAGCAATTCTTCAAATCCTACAAAATCAAGGATGGTATCAATTCCGGGCTTTAATTCCGCATCAAAGAAAGCAACCAGAGCTGCCCCAAGGCCGCCGGCCGCCCCCGAGCCAGGGATTCGGCTCATATCGATTCCGATTGTTTCCTTAATAAGTGCCTCGTAATTTTTCATACCGGATTCAAGAATATCAAAAGATGTGCTGTCAACTCCTTTTTGTGGACCATATACAGCAGTAGCACCATCAGGTCCCGTGAGGGGATTGCTGACGTCGCATATTACAGTGAAGGAGCTTTCTTTAATTCTTGGATCAATATCATCCAGGACTATTCTTCTGATCTTGCCCAGTTCTTTACCGCCAAATCCAACCTGGCAGCCATTTTCATCAAGAAACTTAACACCCAGGGCCTGTGCCGCACCGATTCCACCATCATTGGTTGCACTACCGCCAATACCAATGATAAAATCCCTTATTCCTTCATCAAGAGCTGCTTTGATTATCTCACCTGTACCATAAGTAGTTGTATTTAACGGATCCTTCTCCTCATCTTTTAGCAATGGAAGCCCCGAGGCCTGGGCCATTTCAATTACCGCTGTTCTTTCATTTATAAGCCCATATTTGGCTTTAACACGCATCTGAGATAATGGACCCATTACCCCAATTGTTTTGTATTCACCCTTGGCTGCTGTAACAAGACAGTCTACCGTTCCTTCGCCTCCATCGGCAATCGGTATTCTAACTATTTCAAGCGGAGAAAGATGGCGTTTTGCTGCTTCTTCCAGATATCGAATTACTTCCAGGGAAGAAAAAGTTCCTTTAAATGAATCCGGAGCCAGGATGATCTTCATTTAACACACCTCATTTTTTACAAAATATATCTCCCATCTTGCTGATTTTCAAGCCCATATCTTCCATTATGACCGGATTTACAGAGCCAGACTCAAAAAGAGCTCTCTATCCGGTAAGATATTTAATTATCCTCAAAGCCCGAACTTGCCACCTCTATCATAATAGCACACTCTATTCTCTTTCGCTGCATGATGCACGCCAGCTCGTTGGGAATGGAAATGCTGCCATTGGAAAAATAAGCATTGGCATGACATCCGCCTGAACAATAATATTTTGCCCAGCACTTTCTGCATTCTTCTTTTGTTATAACATTACATCCCCGAAACTGTTCTGATATTCCCTGGGTATCCCTTAAGCCTTTATATACATCACCCATTATAAACTGTTTTTGACCAACAAATTGATGGCAGGGATAGAAGTGACCTTCAGGTGACACCGCCAGATATTCAAAGCCTGCTCCGCATGCCACTATGCGCCTTTGAATACAAGGCCCCTTGAACAGTTCAAGATTAAAGTGATAAAATCTCAGCTTATTGCCTGATTTAATATATTCAAGATATTTCTTTGCCAGTTTTTCATATTCATCCAGTATGGCCGGTATATGCTCCCGGGTAATATGGAAAGTTTCACCGCTTCCCACCACAGGTTCAATTGATACTTCATCAAAACCAAGGCCGGCAATATGAAATATATCTTCGGAAAAATCCAGATTTTTATTTGTAAAAGTGCCCCGGACAAAATAGCTTTTTCCGTGTCTGGATTTTACCAGTTCTCTTGCCGCATTTACAATATCATCATAACTTCCGCTTCCGTTTCTATAAATTCTCATCATATCATGAACATATTTTCTTCCGTCCAGGCTTATAACGACATTATCCATGTGCTCGTTGATAAAATCAATTTTGTCTTTATCCAATAATGTCCCGTTGGTGGTTATGGTAAAATGAAATGTTTTTCCGCTTCTGCTCTCTATTTTTTCCCCATAAGCAACGGCTTTCTTTACCACATCAAAGTTTATAAGGGGTTCGCCACCGAAAAAGTCGATTTCGACATTTTTTCTGTTACCGGAATGCTCAGCCAAATAATCCATCGCCAGCATAGCAACTTCTTCAGACATTAGTTGATTCCCGGTACAGTAATCCCCTTTGGAAGCAAAACAATACTCGCATGCCAAATTACAGCCATGTGCAATATGAAGGCACAATGCTTTCAAACCATTATTATTGTCCAGTTGCTCTAATAGGCCGGTTTCATCCAGCTCAGAACTATACAGCAATCCTTGTTCTTTAAGATTTTCAATCTCGTCACAAGCTTCATCAACTGTAGTAATATCAAACATACCGCTTAGCTTTTCAACTGCCTTTTCTCTTGAAAAATCCTCCGGAAAAGCCTTCAATATTTCATAAGTGACCTCATCAATACCGAATATGCTTCCGCTATTAGTATCAACAGCAATATATAGCCCATTGTTTTTAAACGCATGTACCACTAAAGCTTCCCTCCAACTGTTATGTCTCCGTTTAGACATGTTAGTTTATTCACACATGTTCCTCATAAAATAATTCCTGGTTAACACCAGGAATTAACAATATAATGGTCTCTAAACGATTAAATATTTTTCTACGTTGGTATTTTTACATAACCTTTCCCAGCATTGCTGCACCAACTATACCGGCATCATTGCCCAGCTGCGCAACCACAATTCTGGTCTGAGGCACATCTTCGACGGTATACACACTTTTGCTCACCAGCTCACGAAGAGGTTTCAGCAGATATTCACCTTCTTTGGATATGCCTCCGCCAATAGCTATAACCTCGGGCTGGAAAATATTAATCACATTTGCAAGCCCTTCAGCAACATATTTTATGTATTGGTCAACGAGCTCCTGCCCAACCTTATCCCCTTGTTTTGCTGCATCAAAAGGTACCTTCGCATTGATTTTGGACAGATCACCATCTACAAGCTTGTTTATCAAAGAGTCAGGGTTTTCAGCAGCAGCTTTCCTTGTGTCACGTATTAAAGCAGTAGCTGAGGCATAAGCTTCCCAGCAACCTTTTCTTCCGCATGTGCACTGCTCGCCATCAACTACAATTGCCATATGCCCGATTTCAGCAGCAGCATTGTTAAAGCCACTGTAAACTTTTCCATCTATAATTACTCCGCCACCAATTCCTGTCCCTAAAGTAATGGTCACTGAATGCTTCGCACCTTTGCAGGCACCTGCTATGTTTTCACCAAGCGCAGCAACATTGGCATCGTTATCAAGGTATACCGGGAGATCGATATATTTCTGTATGCCTGTTCTAATTGGTACATTTCTAAAATTTATATTGTTTGCGTATACAAGGATACCCTTTTCACTGTTTGGTGTACCCGGGCTTCCTACACCTATAGATTTTACATCGTCAATTGAAACACCCGCATCTTTTATCACCTTAAGAGAAAGCATTGCCATGTCTTTTAAAATCTCGTCCTGTTCTCTGTTGCCTAATGTAGGTACGCTGTCCTTATGAACTATATTTCCTTCTTCATCAACAAGCCCAATTGCAATATTTGTTCCCCCCAGGTCAATACCAATGTAATACATGAAATTATACCTCCTCTACTATAACTATTAACTAAATAATACAATATTTTTTTATATAAAGCAATTTAATCATTACTTTTCGTAATAAATTTCTGTGACTGCTGAATACTGAGGGTTTAAGCTGAATTATGCATTAATTTTTCACGACTATTTTAATTACCTCTTTTGCATTTTCCTTTGCAAATTTAAACGCTTCTTGTATCTCCTCAAAGGAATAGGTTTGAGTTATAAGAGGTTCTACTCTTATACGTCCGTCGCATATATAACGTATGGCAGCGGGATAAGCATTGGCATACCGGTTCACCGAAACATAATCCAATTCTTTCTCAATAAAATCGGCAATATTCATAGTCACAACGTTTCCTGCAGGCCAGCCAACCTGCACTACCGTCCCGCCAGCCCGGGCAGCAGTAAACAATTGAGCAGTGGCTGAAGGAGAACCGGCTGTTTCAAATATTATATCGGCAATATCAGTAAGATCACGTCCATCATTTACATTTATAACTTCATCGGCACCCAGGGTTTTAGCCAGTTCAAGACGGTTATCCAGCATATCAATACAGATTGTGTTTCCACCCCCTGCGGCTTTAAAAGCCTGAAGGGTAAGTAAGCCTATGGGACCTGCTCCAAAGATTGCACAGCCCTTTCCGTTTATATTCCCTGCTCTGTTAACAGCATGCACCGCTACAGCAGCAGGTTCGATTAATGCGGCGTGCTCGAAAGGCATATCACCGGGTATCTTATGTACAAAGTCCGAGCGAACGCAAATAAAGTCACAAAACGTACCGTTTATGGGCGGTGCTGATAAAAATACTACCGAAGGGCACAGATTGTATCTTCCCGACTTACAATAGCTGCATCTATCGCAGGGAATACCCGGTTCTATAGCAACCCTCTCACCTTCTTTAAAATCTGTGACCTCTTTGCCAACTCCTGCAACAATACCTGATGCTTCATGTCCGGGTATATATGGTTTGGTTACAACAAAGTTCCCCAGCCTGCCTTCTGCATAAAAATGAATGTCGGATCCGCAAATTCCATTGGCTACAATTTGAATCAAAACTTCATCATCTTTTGGTACCGGTATTTCCCTTTCCTCAATGGTAAATTCGTGCTGTGCATTTAAAAATGCGCATCGGTTTTTCATAATTATACCCCCTTATCCCGCTATGCATATAATGGGATATGATATCCGGTTAAATTTCCACACATTTTTACCGGATTGAAACTCAGTTCACTATTTGCTCCGTCGGAGCCTTATTACAAATGCTTTTATTGATATGGGCTTTCACATAAATAATAGCACACGTAAATTAATGGAACAAGCGCTATAATTCTGATAAAAGGGATTTTGCAGATATTACTGATACCGGTTATATAAGATATTGATTATCAATACATGGTTTCTACAGTCATCGGTATTTGTTGAGCAGTCTTTCCATCCTGTATTTTATACTATCCTTATAAATCTCCGGATTAATCAGGTACTCGTGAAGATAAGGCAGCGCGAAAGGAAAGTGTTTCCGGTATATATTTTTCAAACGATGGACAACTGAAGGATATGGATTTAGATAATCTGTCCTGATGTCATATATACCTGATTCATGAAGAGAAAACAATAGCGTTGATAATGATTCCTCAGTATCGGTTATACCGGGTAATATCGGTGCGATAAAAACCCATACGGGTATACCACTCTTTTTTATTTCCCTAGCCGCAGACAGGCGCATTTCCGGTAGCGGGGCACCGGGCTCAATTATCCGTGCAACTCTTGGATTCATTGTGGTAATAGTAAACCCAACTTTGCACATGTTAAACTGACTCAGTACTGAAATATCCCTCATTACGAGATTTGATTTTGTGAGAATATGAACTTCAAACATTTCATTATCAGCAAGAAGCTCCAATATAGACCTGGTAATCTTATACCTGGCTTCGTCAGGCTGATAAGCATCGGTCACCGAACCTATCAATACTTTGCCGTTTGGTTTTTTGCGGCTTTTCAACTGCTTTGACAGAATATCAGGTGCATTTATCTTTATATCCACAAAACAACCCCATTTTTCCCGGTGGCCGGAAAAGCGGCACATAAATGATGCATAGCAGTAATGGCAGGCATGAGAGCAACCGGTATACGGGTTTATACAATAGTCAAATCCCTGGATCCCGGTTTTGACCAGTATGGATTTACACAATATCTCTCTGCGTACTACTTTTTGTGACATGTTAGTTCACCCTTAATCTGGTGAAAGTATAAAACCCTGCCTATACGAATGTTGCAGGGTTGTCTGGTGCGCCCAGCAGGATTCGAACCTGCGACCTCCAGATTCGAAGTCTGTCACTCTATCCAGCTGAGCTATGGGCGCATACAAATAAATGGAGCGGGAGACGGGATTCGAACCCGCGACATTCGCCTTGGCAAGGCGACGCTCTACCACTGAGCCACTCCCGCGTGTTTATAAATCCTTATATAAATTATAATGGTGCGGGCGAAGAGATTTGAACTCCCACGCCATAAGGCACTAGATCCTAAGTCTAGCGCGTCTGCCAGTTCCGCCACGCCCGCATGTATACTAAATATTGCCCTTTGACTTATAGGCTACCAGCACTATGAAATCAATAATGGCTGGGGCGGCAGGATTCGAACCTACGAATGCGGGAGTCAAAGTCCCGTGC
>ERZ773359.1287-NODE-1287-length-35166-cov-24.117399_pt1 | contig 35166 bp, 34 predicted proteins | sample MGYA00374955_ERZ773359 | MGnify/ENA primary metagenome ERZ773359 (study PRJEB29098, sample SAMN04486028) | biogas fermenter metagenome | study: EMG produced TPA metagenomics assembly of the Biogas fermentation microbial communities from Germany - Plant 4 DNA1...
TAAAGGAATTTTTGAGAGAGCATAAGGACGGATCCCTTGCTACATGTATGAACAACATACCAAGGAGCAGTCCAGTACAGTATGTAGTGGGACATAAGGGGGACAATATGAATATCTATATATTTTCAGCAGGAGGGGAGAAGTTTAGAGCCATATCAGAAAACCCCAATGTCTGCTTGTTGGTAAATACAGATTATATCAATTATAGGCAAATTAAAGGGGTACAAATCTTTGGGACTGCTACTACTAGCCTTATGGATCCACTCTTATTTGATGAAGCTAAGGAATTCCATCCAGATCCCTATGTTGTAGAAAAGGAAAGGCAAAACTTGAAAGTAATAAAAATTGTTCCTGAAGAAATAGTATACCTAGATTCCATAGGGGATGGAGATAGGACTAAGCAAATCCTCAGGTGCAATAATGTAATCGTAAAAGAGGACAGAGAATTAGTATATCGATAAGATAAAAGCAAGGGAATTTCTCTTGCTTAATTATTTATAGGAGGATTTAAATAGAGTAAATTAGACTTATTTGGGTATCAATATAAAACAAGGCAACTTAAATTATCAAAAGAGGTGTTATTATGACTAACTTAGAAAATAAGACTTATTCTGATATAATTGAATATATTTTAAAGGACCACCACGCCTATTTAAAAAGGGAATTACCAGAAATTGAAAGATTAGTATTTACGATTTATAAAGTTCATTTTTTCGACAGTGGTGATGTATTAGAGATGGTCCATAAGCTATATGGACAACTAAAGGCAATATTAGAATCACATATCATAAAGGAAGAAAGGGCTTTGTTCTTTGATATAAGGGATTATGAGAAAAAGCCTTCAAAGGAATTATTAGAAAAAATACTAGATGGAATAAACAGGGTGGAAAAGGATAATGAGGAAACCTTGAAGATCATTAGAGAGTTAAGAGAATGTACAAATGATTATGAACTTCCACCTAGCAGCTGTTCTACCTTTGAAAGCACTTATGATAAGTTACAAGACTTGGAAAGAGACTTAAATAAACATATAGAGATTGAAAGCAATATATTATTCCACAGGTTAAAAAATGAAAAATAGTAGAGCTTTCTACTATTTTTTTTATTTTTAGGAAGAATAAATGTAATAGGGCATTTAAGTCCATAGTTTTTATTGACATAAAAAAACATATATGGTACATTTTTTTAGCAATATATATTAGGTTCTTAATAATTGGAGGAGAGAAGATGAAAATATTGATACCGGTTGTTGTTGGAGCAATCATAGGATATTTTACCAATTGGTTAGCTATAAAGATGTTATTTAGGCCCAACTATGAGAAAAGGTTTCTTGGAATAAAAATTCCTTTTACTCCTGGCTTAATTCCTAAGGAAAGGAAGAGGATAGCAGAAAGTATAGGTCAAGCAGTAGGTAGATATTTACTATCTCCAGACACAATAATAGATTCCCTTTCAAATCAGGGGGTAGGCAAGAAGATTCAAGGATGGATAGGAAATAAAATAGATTGTTTAAGGGCTAATCACAAGCCTCTAAAAGAAGTGCTGGATAATACCTGGAATGACTATACTGGTGTCCTAAGTACAATAAAGGGGACTATAGGAAGTTTTATCCTGTCTCAGATAAGAAAAGAACAAGCCATAGGGGAAATAGTTTCTCTTTTAAACAAAAAAATAGATAGTATAAGTGCTGATAAGATATATGACATAGTTGAAAGACAATTGGAAATTATGATAAATGACCTATCAAATTCCAATGAATTAAGGGAAAGGCTGGGAAGTATAATCCGTGAAAATCTTAGGAATCTTAGCCAAGATGAGAGGACCTTGGGTGAGATACTGCCTGCAGAAATTCAAGGGTCCCTGGATAAATATATAGATGAAAACGGAGAATTAATTGGACAATCAATAAGGAGGATATTGAAGGACCATAGCATAAAAAACAAAATCAAAAACTCTATATCAAGCCTTATTACTGAAAACATTAATACGGTTTTTTTTGTCTTTATTAGCCCAGACTTCATAGCCGATAAGATTCTCTCTGCCATTGAAAGGTATATAGATAATGAAGAAGCAAATGAAGACATTATATTCATTTTAAAAAACCTGTTAAATAGATTAATGGAAACTAAGATTTCTGACCTTTTACTAGGGGCTATGGATGTTATTGGAGAAGAAGGTATTTCCCAAATTGAAGATGTAATTATTCAAGCCCTATCAAATCCAAAATATAAGAATATATTATCCCAAATAATAAGAAAAAACCTTGAAGCAAGGGAAGAGGAAAATAAGGAAAGGATATTAAATTATTTAGATAAAAATCTTAGGATAATTTTAAATTCAGAAGAAATGGAAGGGGCTATTTTTCGTTTTGTAGATAACTTTATAGATGAAATCTTGGATAAACCTATATCTTCTATAGTAATGAAACTTGATAATGCAAATTTAGATAAAACTTATGATTTTGTAAAATTTGTTTTCAATAGGTTTTTGGAAAGGGAACTACCCCAAATAGTTGAATTCTTCAACATTGAAAGGATAGTAGAAGAACGGATAAATAGCTTTGAAGTAGATTTCTTTGAAGATATAATAATAGAGATAGCAGAAAGAGAGTTAAAGGCAATTACATGGCTAGGTGGTTTACTAGGCGGAATCTTAGGCCTTTTGTCACCTTTATTACAGATGTTGTATTAATTAGATTTTTTTCCTTGATAAATGATTGTAGATTTGGTAAAGTGGTATATATAGTATGTAAATTAATATATATATACTACATATAGTAAGAAGTAATCATTTTATATTTGTTTGATAGGGTGTTTTTTATTAATATTCTTGCTTAATTAAAGGGGGAAATGTAATGCTGCAAGTTGAAAAACGAAATGGTACTATTGTTCCATTTGAGGAGGAAAAAATCGTCAATGCTATAAAAAAAGCAATGGCTGAATCAGATATAGGCGTTGATGAGGATCTTGCAAAAGAAATTGCCCACAAGGCCTTTGAGGAATTCAGCCAAAGTTTAGAAGTAGTTCATATTGAACAAATCCAAGATTTTGTTGAGATACAATTGATGAAATCTAGACCAGATGTGGCCAAGCTCTATATTCTATATAGGGAAGAAAGGGCTAGATTAAGGGAACAGGGCTGGGCCATGACTGACCTACAAAGGGATATTTATGAGAAAAAATATCGTTTTAATAATGAAAGCTTTGAAAACTTTTTAGATAGGGTAAGTGGAGGAAACAACTATATTAAAAAGGCCATAAAGGATAAGAAATTTATGCCTGCTGGCAGAATTTTAGCAGGTAGGGGCTTGGACAAACTGGGAAGAAAAATAACCCTAAGCAATTGCTATGTGCTGCCAAAGGTAGAGGACAATATAGAATCCATATTTGATACTGCCAAGTATCTAGCCAGAACTTATTCCTATGGAGGAGGGGTAGGCCTAAGTATTTCTAAACTAAGGCCGAAGGGCTCAAAGGTTAACAATGCAGCCAATACTACAACGGGAGCAGTATCCTTTATGGATTTATACTCCATGGTTACAGGCCTTATAGGCATGAGGGGTAGAAGGGGAGCCCTTATGTTAAATATGGATTGCAATCATCCCGATATTGAAGATTTCATAGACGTGAAAAATGACCTATCTAAGGTAACCTACGCCAACATATCAGTTAATATAGACAATAAATTTATGGAAGCAGTGGAAAGGGATGAAGACTATACCTTGTACTTCTATGTAGAAGCCACTGGAGAAGAAATAAAGAGGACAATAAGGGCAAGGGACCTATTCAGAAAAATTGCCTACAATAATTGGAATATGGCAGAACCTGGAGTATTGTTTACAGACCGAATTAACTCTTGGCACCTAATGAGTGAAGATGAAAGCTTTGAATTTGCAGGAGTTAACCCTTGTGCAGAGGAAACCCTTCCTGCCTATGGCAGCTGTAATCTATCTTCCATTAATTTATCAGAATTCGTAAAGAAACCCTTTACAAAACATGCCTACTTTGAATTTGAAAAATTTGGAGAAATGGTAAGGGAAGGAGTTATATTTCTAAACCAAGTACTAGATGAGAATATGGAACTTCATCCCCTGCCTGAACAGAGGGAAATGTCAGCTGCATATAGGCAGATTGGCCTGGGTATCATGGGGTTAGCTGATATGTTTATTAAGTTGGGAGTAAAATATGGGGATAGTGAATCCATTTCCTTAATCCACAAAATAGGCCATGTTATGATAAATGAAGCCCTTAGACAATCTGCCCTATTAGCTAAGGAATACGGTCCATTTCCTAAGTATAATAGGGAAGCCATACTAAAATCACCCTTCCTTTTAGCCAATGCAACGGAGGATGTACTGGAGCTGATTAAGGAATATGGATTAAGAAATAGCCAATTACTAACTATACCTCCTACAGGAAGCATCTCAACCTTAATAGGTTGCAGCAATGGGGTAGAGCCGATATTTCAAATATCCTATACAAGGAAATCTGAATCTCTTCATCATATAGATACCTACTACAAGGTATTTACACCTATTGTTAAGGAATATATGGAAAAGAATAATATTTCTAGGGAAGAAGATTTGCCTGATTTCTTTGTAACTGCATATGACTTAGATTACAAAAGCAGGATAGATGTCCAAGCAGCTTGGCAGCAATATATAGATGCTAGCATCTCTTCTACAGTAAATGTACCAAATGAATTTACAGTAGAAGAAGTAGAGGAACTATACTATTATGCTTGGAAAAAGGGGTTGAAAGGAGTTACAATTTACAGGGAAGGCTGTGCAAGGTCTGGAATATTGATTACAGACAAGTCTAAGGAAAGTAGATTAGATAAGATCGAAAGGCTGAAAAACGAACTAAATCAATTGGCAGCTGAGCAGTTAAAGGAAGATCCAGATCATTGTCCAATGTGTGGAGGTAAATTAATCCACAGTGGAGGATGTGCAGAATGTCAAGACTGCGGCTATAGTCCTTGCTCTGTTTAGTTTTCAAGCTACAAACAAAGACAAAGGAGGATAACTATGATTTTAACTAGCTTATGGAAAAGAGGTATTATTGCAGCCTTAGTAATTGTCTTATTGGCTTCTGTAGTAGGCTGTACTTCTAAGGAAAGCCCTACTGTAGGTGTAGAGAATAATGAAGGACAAGAGGATATAGTGGATAATGTTGTAGAGGAAACCCTTGAAGATGAAAAAATTAAAATCACAGACCATCTTGGCAGGGAGGTAATTTTAGAAAGGAAAGCAGAAAGCTTAGTTAGTGGCTATTATATTACTACATCTATGCTCATAGCCTTGGGATTAAAAGATAAGGTGGTAGGCATAGAAGCAAAGGCTGACACTAGGCCCATATATTCCTTAGCTGCACCTGAATTTTTAGACCTTCCCAATGTTGGTACTGCCAAGGAATTTAACCTAGAAGGTACTATCAGCCTAGAACCAGATTTAGTTATTCTGCCTCTTAGGTTAAAAGAAGCAGTGGAAAGTCTAGAAAAACTAGGCATCAATGTAATAGCAGTTAACCCTGAAGACATGGACCTATTGAAGGAAAGTTTGAGGATGATTGGACAGGCCACAGGGACCTTGGACAGGGCTGAAAGCTTAATAGCCTATTATGATGAGAAAATTGAAGAAATAGAAAAGCTTGTAGCTTCTAAGGATAGAAAGAGGATCTACTTCGGAGGGAACAGCGACTTCCTATCTACAGCAACTAGTAAGATGTACCAAAACTATATGATTGAAACTGCTGGTGGGGAGAATGTGGCATCGGATATAGATGACACCTATTGGGCAAATATAAGTTACGAACAGTTAATAGCCTATAATCCAGATATAATCATCATTGCTCCAGGTGCAAACTATACTAAGGATGATGTACTAAGGGACAGTAGGCTGGCAGGCATAAATGCCATAAAGGAAAATCAAGTCTATGTAATGCCAGGTGATTTTGAGCAATGGGATTCACCAGTTCCATCTAGTATTTTAGGGACTATGTGGCTGACTAGCCTATTACATGAAGAAGCTTATCCTTATGATAAATTTGTTGACGATGTTGCAGACTTCTATAGGGACTTTTACAATATAACCATAGACAGGGAGTTATTAAATAGATAATGAAAGAAAAAAAGGAAGTATACCGATTTATAATAAGCCTCATAATTCTAGGTATTGCCTTTATCCTATCCATAACCATAGGAAGATACCATATTTCCATTGAAGACCTTGGAAAGGTCCTCTTAAATAGGGAAGTAGACACAACTACCAGGATGGTGTTTTTCCACCTTCGCCTTCCCAGGACCATTATGGTGATTATAGGGGGAATAGGATTAGGTATATCGGGAAGTATTTACCAAACCATATTTAAAAACCCCTTAGCTACTCCCGATATAATGGGAGTTTCCTCTGGGGCTAATCTTGGAGCTGCCATAGCCATCATATTTCTATCAGGTGGCTCCTTTATTATAGGCTTTGCTGCTTTTTTAGGAGGCCTATTAGCAGTATTTGCTGCCATTGGCCTCACAAATTTATCTAAGGATAAGGGAATTTCAAGTATTGTCCTTGCTGGCATCGTAACAACTTCACTTAGCCAGGGTATTATTATGATGTTAAAATATTTTGCTGACCCAGAAAGGCAACTGGCAGCCATAGAATTTTGGTCCATGGGCAGCTTTGCAGGCATAACCTTGGACAAGCTATTATCAATCCTGCCATTTTTCATCCTAGGTATTATTATTTTATTCTTACTGAGATGGCAGATAAGCATACTATCCTTATCCGATGATGAGGGAAGAAGCCTGGGGGTAAATGTTACTGTAATACGGACCTTTGCAATAATTGGGGCCACCTTAGTAGTGGCCAGTATAGTTTCCGTTACAGGCCTTATTACCTTCATAGGCCTTATAGCACCCCATATTGGACGAATTATAAGGAAGAAGAACGATTTCAATACAGGAATCCTAAGCGGTATTATTGGGGCCATAATCTTGACCATAGCAGATATCTTAGCCAGGAGTGTTGCCAGCAGTGAAATTCCTATTAGTATATTGACTACCTTTGTCGGTGCCCCTTATTTGGCTTATTTGATAGTTACCCAGGATAGGAGGCTATAGGTTTGCTGAAAGTAGAAAATATTTCTGCAGCATATCATAGGAATGTAATAATCAAAAATATAAGTTTCAATTTGCCTTCTGGCCGCTTATTGGGCTTGCTTGGGTTAAATGGGGCAGGCAAGACTACCCTATTAAAGGTCATAGGAGGCCTATTAAGGCCTATGGGAGGGAAGGTTTACATAGAAGATAAGGATATTTTACAATATAAAAATAAGGAAAGGGCAAGACATATCAGCTTCCTGCCCCAGAGAAACAGCATATTCTACAATACTCTAGTCTTGGATGTGGTCCTTATGGGGATTACACCTTATTTGAATATCTTCTCCTATCCAACAGCTGAACATAGGAAAAGGGCCTATGAAGCCTTGAAGAAAGTTAATATGGAAAAATACCATAACAGTAATTTTTTGCACCTTAGCGAAGGAGAAAAACAGCTAGTCCTCATAGCCAGGTCCCTGTTGCAAAACTCCCGAATCATGCTATTTGATGAGCCAGATTCTTCCCTAGACTTTATTAATAAGCATATGGTGTTAGCCAAGGTAAGGGAAATAGTGAAGAAACACGATAAAACTGGTATTGTATCCCTCCATGATCCCAATATGGCCCTGGAGTATTGTGACCATATCCTTATATTAAAGGATGGGAAACTACATACTTATTTCAGCACTGAGGAGATGAATAAATCTTATATTTCAAAGGTTTTCAGTGAAGTGTATGGGAAAGTTGAAGCCATAGAATATAGAGGAAGGTATTTCATATTAAAGCAACAATAGTCAATATATCTTTAGGGTTAAAGGTTAATTAATCTTTAACTCTTTTTTTATTGATGATATAATTTGTATAAGTCCATCAGTGATAAAGGGGGATCCTAGTGAAGAAAGTTCTACCATTATTGATTATCATATTAATGCTTACCTCCTCTGTAATCTTAGGGCAAGAAGATATATCCCAAATTCAAGAGAGGCTAATGAGTATTACGGAGGAAGAAAAGGAAATCCTTGAACATCTATTTATTCAGACTCAGGAAATAGAGGAAATGGAAAGGGAAGCCAAAAGAATGGATGATGAAATCCACAGCATAGAAATGGATATAGCCACTATAGACAATAGAATCAAAAAAGAGGAAGAAAACTATAAGAAAAATTTAGATGCATTAAAGATAGTTTTGCAGACCTATCAGAGGATGGGGCCAGGCTCCTATATTGAAATAATCCTAAGTGCAGATAGTTTAACTAGCCTTATTCGAAGGATAAATGTAATAAGGGATTTAACCAAAAATACAGATGAGCTTTTGACAGATATAGAATTGAGTAGGGAAAGACTTCTGGCAGAAAGAAACAACTTAGACGAAAAAGTTAAACTATTGGAGGAAAAAAGAAGGGAGTTGGAAGAAAATCTACATAAAAAACAGGACCTAGTCAGGGAAATGGAAGAATACTTAGCTTCTTTACAAAGTGATAGGGAATTATATTTAGAAAGGTTAGAATACATATCTATGATGATGGAGGAGATAAAGAAAATATTAAAGGAATATACCCAGGGGTTTAACCGTATCGTACAAGAAGGTAATTTTCCCGAAGATGGGGTTCAGACTAGTATTACCTTAAGGGGAATAAAGGTTACCATAGATGAAAAGGTTTTTAATGAAATTATTAATGCCTACGAATGGATGCCTAAAATAGAAATAAGTTTTTTCCAAGATGAAATAGAATTAAGTGCTCCAGATAAAGGCCTAAGGATATCTGGTAATTTTCAAATAGAAGATGGACAAGTATTAAAATTCGTACCAGAAAAAGGAAGTTTCCTTGAAATGCCCTTAGGTAAGGGGACCTTGGAAAACTTGTTTGAAGAAGGAGATTTTACTTTAAATTTTGAGCCTATAATAGGAAAAAATATCCTGCGGGAAGTCAATGTCTTGGAAGGCTATCTAGAAGTAATTGTGGCCTTAAGGTTATTTTAGCTGGAGGTGGTAAGGGTGATAGAAGCAAAGGGTGTATACTTAGTCTATGGCAATGGTACTGAAGCCTTAAAGGATGTAAACCTAAAAATAGAAAAAGGAGATATTGTATATATTACAGGTCCCAGTGGTTCAGGAAAAACTAGTCTGCTTAAACTATTTATGGGAATAGAGTATCCCACAAAGGGAGAATTAAAGGTACTAGACTTACCCATCATAAAGGAAGAAGAAAATAATATTAGGAAGCTGAGAAGGTTAATAGGACCTGTATTTCAGGAGTTTAAACTTATAAAGGGAAGGACAGCCTTAGAAAATGTAATGCTGGGCCTAAGATTTTTAAATTTACCACACAGGAAGATAAAGGAAGAATCCATTATGGCCTTAGAAAAGGTAGGCCTAGGCCATAAGAGAGATTCCTTAGTGGAACATCTTTCCTTTGGTGAAACCCAAAGAGTGGCCATAGCCAGGGCTGTAGTCCGAAAACCTGCCATAATCTTAGCCGATGAACCCACAGGAAACCTAGATATAGACAATGCATTAAATATTATGAAGCTTTTAACCTCCTTTAGGGATGAGGATACAGCTGTAATCATTACTACCCATGCAACCCACTTGTTGGAGGACAGGGTTGAGGGAAAATTTATTAAGGTAAATAATGGGGTTATTGCTGTAGAAAGTCGAGGTGAAGCATAATGAAAAATTTCATTTCAAATCTTGGATATTTTTTGAAGGAAGCAAGGACCATATTCCGTATCGACTTTCTATCAAATGTTTTTTCCATATTTAGTATAGGCCTTGTATTCTTCATTCTTTCCATGGTCATCTCCGGATGGTGGATAAGCAAAGAGGTAGTTGAAGTCCTACAAAAAGAGGCAGAAATAAATATCTACTTTGAAGAAAATTTAGAGGACCTTAGAATCTATAATTTAATGGAAAATATTAAAAATATAAAAGGGGTAAGGGAGGCAAAACTAGTAGATAGGGAAGAATCATATCGTAGAATGGAAGAAATACTAGACAAAGAAGCTAGGATATTGGAATTATTCGATGAAAACCCTTTCCAACCCTTTATAGAAGTTAAAATTGACATAGAGCAGGTAGATGAAATTTTGGAGGATATAAAGTCCTTGGAGGATATAGATTACATAAGGGATAATAAGGATATAATAGATAAGCTCCAAAAAATAATAACCGTACTTACTATAGTGGGGCTCCTTATTATTACTGCCACAGGCATATCTACCTTGGTAGTCATATCCCATATTATTAGACAGGGGATATATAATAATAGGGACCAGATAAATACCTTAAAACTATTGGGAGCTCCAGATTCCTTCATTGGTTTTCCATTTTTGCTGGAGGGCTTGTTTTTAACCCTAGTTGGTGGCATTTTGGCCTTTGGGCTAATATTCTTTACATTTAAACTTGGATATGAGCAAATCGGAACAGCCCTACTATTTGTACCCTTGCCTAATATGGAAGTCCTAGTTAAAACCATAGGCAGCTTTATCTTAATATTAAGCGGTATCTTAGGTATAATTGGCAGCTTTTTTGGATTGTCATCAGCCAAGGGGAATTAAATTTAAAACTTTACAGATTCCTGTTTTTTAATTAATATATAATATGGCATAAATTTAGAAAGAAAAGGAGTGAAAAGCAGGTTCTACCTGCAAAAAATATGAAAATTGGATTAATAGGATTACCAACAGTAGGAAAAACAAGTTTATTCAATCTATTAACAGGTTCCAATATAGAAGTAACAGAATTTTCCCAAGGGAAGGTGGAGGCCAATCTAGGTATTGCAAAGATACCCGATGAAAGAATAGATTACCTAGCAGGTATCTATGACCCTAAGAAGAAAACCTATGCCACCATTGAGGTTATAGATGTACCTGGCTTAGTTAAAGGTTCCAGTGCAGGTAAGGGAGTAGGCAATCAATTCTTAGACAATATTAGAAAAGTTGACCTTTTAGTTCACGTACTTAGGGTCTTTGAAAATGATAATGTAATCCACGCAGAGGGCAGCATTGACCCTATGAGGGATATTGAAACCATAAACTTGGAACTGCTATTTGCAGACTTAGGAGTTATTGAAAATCGAATTAACCGTATAGAAACATCTAAAAAGGTTACCAAGGAAAACTTAGCTGAACTAGATGTATTGAAGAAATGCAGAGAAGGATTAGAAAATGGCCTTTTATTAAACAACATAGACCTTAAGGATGAAGAAAAAGAGCTTTTGAAGACCTTTTCCTTCCTATCGGAAAAACCCATGATCCTAGTTGCCAACTTAGATGAAGTCCAATTTATGGAAAAGGATTATCCAAGTAGAAATGCCCTAATAGAGTTTGCAGAAACAGCCAATACCCCTCTAATCGAATTATGTATAAAAACTGAATTGGAAATATCAGAACTGGAGCCAGAGGATAGGGAAATCTTCATGGAAGAATTGGGCATTAAGGAATCGGGTATAGACCTATTGGCTAAGACTGCCTATGACCACCTTGGACTGATTTCCTTCCTAACTGCTGGCAAGGAAGAAGTTAGGGCCTGGACCATAAGAAAGGGTACCAAGGCAAAGGAAGCAGCAGGTAAAATCCATTCTGATATAGAAAAAGGATTTATAAGGGCAGAAGTTTGCAAATTCGAAGATTTTAAAGAACACGGTTCCATGGCAAAGTTGAAGGAAAAGGGGCTTGCAAGGTTGGAAGGCAAGGATTATGTAGTTGAAGACGGAGACATTATAGAATTTAGGTTTAATGTATAAAGATGAAGCCTTAGCCTTGACCAAAGAGGGATTAAATTTGTTGAAATAGCATATAAAAAATTCAGGGAAATATAGCCCTGAATTTTTTTATTCTCTTTTTCTTTTAAAGAAAGTATTTAATATTGGTGCCATAATAGCTGCCACTATTCCGCCAGAGAAACCATTATTATAGAGACTTAGTCCACCATGGACTGAAATTATATTGGATACTATTGAAACGTGGAGGAAACCAGCCAAAACTCCAGCAATTGTTCCATAGGCCCCAGCAATGGGAGCTAAGGTTGTACCAAATAGTGCAGCTATAATCATTGATGTGGAAGCTACATCGAATATTTTCAAACTGGCAGCAATATATACTCCTATGAAAATAGGTATAGAGTTAATTGGATTTTTTCCAAAGGCTGAAAAGGCTATTACTGTAATTATACCTGCCACAACTGGACCATTGAAGACACCCATTACTAATATTACATAAAGAACAGATATAAGTCCCATTATTCCCATATTAATTAATGCCAATCCAAAACCAAAACGATCGATAAAGTCCGTTAAAAATCTTCCACTATGTTTAAAAATATTTAAATACCCATTAAAACTATTTCTGTTTATCAGGAATCCAAATAGTATATATAAAAGTGAGATGATTATTAATATGTTTCTCATATAAATACTATATTCAGTAGATAGAATAGATTGGGTTTCTAGAATGAAGCCAAATCCTCTTAGTAAAGATGCTATCAATGTTCCCAGAACCCCACCTGTGAAACCTATATTATATAGATTGTATCCATCATGGAATTTAGACATATGACCTGCCATAGGTGTAACTACAAAGCCAATGAGAATACCTACAATTATAGCTAGAGGTATGCTTATCATATAATTTAGTTTAAGACCTAGGGCTATTTCAGTAACTACCGGTGCTAAAGTAGTTATAAAGAAAACTGGAACTAATACATTTTTCAACTCTAGTTTTTTATATTTTGCATATATGAAACCCCCTATGAATATAGGCCAAACATTAACTATGTTTTTTCCCATAAATGAAAATCCTAAAACAGTAATTACTGCAGCAATTAATGGTCCTGTTATTGGAGTGTTGCTTACATACATAATAATAATACAAAACAAAGTAGTAAGGCCTGCATTTATGAAAGTAGCTCCCATACCACCTATGGCTAAATAATCCACTAATAATACATCTCGATTTAAGATTATTTTATATAAGCCATGTAAAACTTCCCTAGGTGTATCTACTAAAAAACCTAGCATGATTAGTAAAATTGGTATTGCAGAAAGTACAAAATAATTAAGATTTTCTTCTGATAAAATTGCTTGTTTTTTGCAGACATTGTCCCTCATTTATGCCCTCCAATTCTGATAATATTATTAATACTTAAATATGCCATGATGTTAATCAGATATATTATTATACCATAGCAATGGAAAGAATGAACAGTAAAAGAAAAAAAATTAACAAAATCAATTCCCATACCTATCAAATTTTATACTTGAAAAAAATAATTAAATGTATTATTATATATAAGTAGCCAAAATATTTGGGGCTTTGGCGAAGTTGGGATCGCGCTTGACTGGCAGTCAAGAGGTCAGGGGTTCGAATCCCCTAAGCTCCACTACTTATAGTAGCAGAGAACTGATTCTCTGCTACTTTTTTTAAAAACAATGGTAAGTACTAATTCTCTGTTACTATTTTATTTATGGAATGTGTATATTTTTGGAAATTGGGTAATAACATAATCATATTAGAAAAGAGGTGGTATAATGGGAAAATATAATATGGAAGAATTACATCAGATGACTATAGAAATGCTTGAAAGAAGGGGTGTAACATTAAAGGACATAGGTGAAATAGTTTTGATGCTGCAGAAAAAATATTATTCTGATTTGACCTTGGAAACCTGCATAGAAAATGTCAGGTTAGTCCTTACAAAAAGGGAAATTATCCATGCAGTTTTAACGGGAATTGCCTTAGATGAATTGGCAGAAAAGAAACTATTGCCAGAGCCACTTCAAACCATAGTTGAAAATGACGAAGGTCTATTTGGTATAGATGAAATCATACCCTTATCCATAGTAAATGTCTATGGAACCATAGGCTTAACCAATTATGGATATTTGGATAAGGAGAAGCTAGGGGTTATAAGCAAACTGGATAAGGAGAAAAATGGAGCTGTTCATACCTTTTTAGATGATTTAATAGCTGCCATTGCAGCAGCTGCAGCCAGTAGAATAGCCCACTCTAAAAGGGATTAAAAAGTAGACTCAAATTTTAGAGTCTACTTTACCATTCTATAGAAATCATCGATTTATCAATAGAAGCCAAATCCTTAGCTCCAGTTAATATCATGGTTTGTAGGAGCTGATATTTCATATCATTGATAACCTTAGCTACTCCCTCCTTATATCCTCCAACAGCACCAATGACTATAGGCCTGCCTATGAGGACAGCATCAGCCCCAAGGGCTAACATCTTAAAGACATCTACTCCAGAGCGGACTCCCCCATCGACCAGTACCATTATTTTACCTTTAACAGCTTCAGCAATTTCAGGTAAGACCTTAGCTGTAGATTGGGTACTGTCTAAAACCCTACCTCCGTGGTTAGATACTACTATGGCCTTTGCTCCAGCTTCAACTGCCAGAAGGGCTTCCTCCTTTGTCATTATCCCCTTTAGTATAAAGGGCAGCTTAGTGGAAGAAATAATCTCCTTCAGCTCATCTACAGTTTTAGGACCAACAGGGGCACCTTGTAAAGCTAAAGTAATGAGGCCAGCCCCGTCTATGTCCATGCCTACAGCAACAGCATTTATATTTTCAGCTTTTTTTACAGCCTCCATTACTACCTTATTGTCCTTGGGCTTGATGATTGGAACCCCTTTACCATTAACCTTTTTAAGTGCTTCTAAACCAAGCTCGTAATTTTTTGGATTGGCAGAATCCCCTATCATAGCAATGGTGCCAGCGTCTACACTGCCATTGACTACGCTGTCAATATACATCTCCTCCAGCAGAGCCCCTCCCATGTTAAAGCTAGTGCCAGTTATGGGGGCACTCATGAGAGGCAAATCCAGTTTTGTACCAAAGAAATCAAAGCTTATATCAGGATTTTTTGCATCATGGATAGTCTTTAACCTTACTTTTACTTTGCCTAAGTCTTCCACATTTGCTTTAAAAGAAGACCCGCTAAGGGTGCCTCCCATGCCAGGAACTTCTCCAGCACAGGCCACACCATTACATACTGGACATACCCTACAGTAGCCCTTCATCCTTTCCCTTGCTGTAGCTCTTATTTCCCTCATGTCCATTTTAGTTTTCTCCCCCTTTATATTTACTTTAATGGCTTTCTATGATGGATGCCACTAGTTGAGAAAGCCTGACTAGATCATTGCAAGCTATATATTCATTTACACTGTGGGCGTTAAACATACCTACACCTAAGGTTGCAGCCTTAATTCCCTTGCTGTTGAAGATATTAGTATCTGATCCTCCACCTGTAGTACTGGGCTTGTAGACAATATTGAGTTTTTCCATTGCCTTCTTGATGATATCTAAGATGGGCTCATCTTCATTTAGTAAAAAGGTTGGATAAGCATATTTCACATCTATATCTACTTTAGCTCCAAATTCCTTTGCTGCCTTTTCCATGGCTTCAATCATATGGTTCACCTGTTTTTCCAACTTTTCTTCCTTAAGGCTGCGGGCTTCCAACTCCATTTCTGCATAATCAGCCACTATATTTGTAGCAGAACCTCCTTTTATAATACCTACGTTGGCAGTAGTTTCTTCATCTATTCTTAGGAGCTTCATGTTACTTATGGCCTTAGATGCAACTTGAATGGCATTAATGCCTTTTTCAGGACTTAAACCTGCATGGGCAGCCTTACCGTGGAATTTTCCATAGATTTGTGTTTGGGCAGGCCCCTGAACATTTACCCCACCTATTTCTCCACTGGCATCTAGGACGAAGGCCATTTTAGATTTTATTTTGGAATAGTCCAAGTATTTTGAACCATAAAGTCCCACTTCTTCACAAATGGTAAAGACAACTTCTATATCTCCATGGGGGATATTATTTTCTTTTACATACCTAATGCCTTCTAAAATACCTATTATCCCTGCCTTATCATCAGCAGAAAGGATAGTATTTCCCTTAGATTTGATTATGCCATCTTCGATAATGGGCTCAATATTTTCACAGGGCGTAACAGTGTCCATGTGGGCACAAAACATGATGGGCTCCACATCCTTATTTCCCTTTAAAAAACCAATTAGGTTCCCAGTGTTTGACCCAGCTTTTTCTCCTGCCTTGTCAACTATTACTTCAAATCCTAATTCTTCCATATCTTTTTTTAATACCTTAGCAAAATCTCCCTCTTTATAACTAGGACTTGGTATTTTCACATATTCAATAAATTTTGAAATGATCCTATCTTTGTCCATTATGTACCTCCTTTGCTTAAGTTTATACAAATAATGATACTATAGTTAAGTATTACTTTCAATGAAAAATCAGGCTACTAAGAGCCTGATATTATTTTCTAACAAAATCCTTTAATTTATAACTGCCTGTGGTAAATAAGGCTAAGATCATCAACAATACTATGAAAACATTGGGGAAGAAGATTGATTTTTCAATGCTGTCAAATATCCAATATTGGGGTGTAAATTTTCCCAGGTTTTTAATAAATTGGGGAACATTTTGATAGATACCTTCTTGGGCAAACATAGATAAAAATAGGGTTGTTATTGAAATTAAGGCTGAAATTACAGAGGCAGTGCCTTCATTGTTAAATATCCTGGTCATAGCTAAGGATAGGGTAATGGCGAATAAACTAGCTAGGATTAGATTAACAACAATTATATGAAGGTTTACTATATTATATCCGATAAACTTTTTCCCTAATAGAAGAACCACTAAATTGGCACCTACTTGAAAAACTAGCAAGGATAAGGCAATGCTACCCAATATGGTCCCTGTCCTATTTGGAGTAGTTACAGCCCTAGAAATTACGTTTTTCTTTTTAAATTCAATCAATTCCGTTCCTATAGTTGAAGAACCTAGTATTATGAAATATATTAGGAGCATAGTTGTAGTATGCAAGTCTCCAGTGGTAACCCTTTCATTTCTCTCAAACAGGGTTTTAGCATTTAAGATATACAAGTCCTCCCTACTAGAAATAACCCCCTTATCCATCAGCAATTTTTCCTTTATCATTCCATTGATTATATTGTTTATCTCCATTTCTAGAGGGATTATAGCATTTCCTTCTTCCCTCTTATAGGATTGGATAATGGGCTTTTCATAGTTATTTATCTTTTCAGTAAAATCCTCCGGAATATTGTAAACAATAGCTACTTCATTTGTCTCTAAAAGCTCTAAGGCCCTTTCCTTGTTATTTTTAAAAACCCAATTTGGCTTTGTTTGAGCTTCTATAACCTTCTGTCCCAAGTCTCCTTTGTCTTCTATATTAAAGGCAACATTTATATTTGTGAGGGCAGAGCCTTGGTTGCCTTTTGATAAGAAGTTTACAAATAGAACGACTAAGAAAGGGACTATGAGCATAAAGCTAAGCTTAAGAGGGTCCTTTAACATTCTTTTTATATTTACATATATCAATTGAATTAAATTCATTCACTAACACCCCATTTCATTTGAACTGCCAAGATGCTCAAAACATATAGGATGAAGGATATTCCTAGCATAATCAGTAGATAACTTGATATGGAATGAATAGTGCCATCTAGTAAATAATTCCTGTAGGTGTTGCTTATCAAGATATCAGGCTTGATTTTAGATAAAAATCCCACTATCCTATTTGAGTTAATCTTAGTTATGGGACTTAGGAGGCCTCCAAAGGCCATTTGAGCTATTAATAGAGTTTGTAGTAAAGGAATACCATATTTTTTCTTGAATATGGTAGATATTAAGGAGCCAGCAGCTGTTATCATTAGACTTTGAACTAAAACTATCAATAGCAATAATACTAGGGGACCATTGAAGGATAGACCAGCAATCCTATATGCAAAGACGTATAGGAGGCTTGCTATAATCATGGTGAAATAGGTTGAAGCAAAACCATAATTAAAGTACTGAACCCTAGTCATGGAGGTAGACATTACCCTATGATATATTCCCTTTTCCTTTTCTAGAGCATCTGAGGAAACAACGGCCATTAGGAAAATGACAAAGGCAAAGCTTAAAAAGGTGATTGAATAATATTCATAGGAGTTTAAGCTTTTTCTTACTGTGTGAATATTAGACTTAATTGGTTCAGTTGCATAGGCCTTTAATAATATGTTGTTTATTTCCAATATAAGATTTTCTTTTTCTTCAGCAGATATGGGCATATTTTCAATATTTCTTCGTATGACTAAGCCTTGGCTTATTTCCTCATTATATTTGTCTATAATACTCATTAGAATGTGCCCTAAGGTAGTAGAGGCTTTTTCTTTAGCTTCTACTATTACTGAAGTGGAGCTATTGCCTAAGAGACTGTCTTCATATCCCTGTGGAATTCTAATGGTATAATCAAAATTTTCATCTTGGGAATTTTTCACAGTAATAACTTTTGACATTTCTTCACTGCTAATAAAATCTACTAAATTTTTTGATTGAACTGTATTGTCTTCATCTTGGATTACAACTGACATAATAGGATTATTTATTGACGGGGTGAATAAATCCTTTTGGGTGTAACCCATTATTAAAGCAAGGACTAAGGGATAGACTCCGTAGGATAGTAAAAAAGCTGGAAACTCTTTAATTATACCTTTTATACTGACTTTCAAGAAAGCTAATAACTTCATCACACCACCCCTAATCCCTTAATCTCTTTCCAGTTAATGCTAAAAATACTTCTTCCAAATTAGGTTCCTCAACATTTATACTTTTAATTGTGGAATGATTGTTTTCTAGAATTTTTAAAAGAGGCTCAAGTTTAAAACTGGATTCTTCAACTAATAAATTAATTTCATCATGGGAATATTCACAGTCAATTACCCCATCCATGGCCTTAATCCCATCTATTAGCTCCTTGCTTATATTTTCCACCTTTAGATTTACTTTATTGTTGCTGCTTATCATGGATTTTACATTCTTTTTGCTGCCATAGGCGATTTCTTTTCCTTCATCTATGATGAAAATATTGTTACAGAGGTATTCCACTTCCTCCATATAATGGGAAGTATATATGATCGTTGTATTATACTCCCTATTTATTCCCTTGAGAAATTCAAATATATGGTTTCTTGAATGAGGGTCAATGCCTACAGTAGGCTCATCTAAGATCAGTATTTTAGGTTGGTGCATGATTGCAGCAGCTAAGTTTAATCTCCTTTTCATACCTCCAGAAAATTTCTTTACTTTTTCTTTTTTCTTTTCACTAAGGCCTGTAATATCAAGGGCATAATTGACCCTTTCCTTCAACAACTTTCCCCTTAAGCCATAGAGGCTTCCAAAGAATTCCAAGTTATCATAGGCAGATACGGATTCAATTAAAGCCAACTCCTGAGGGACCAGGCCAAAGAACTCCTTGGCTTTTAGAGTATCCTTCCTTATATCGAATCCGCCAATGACAACAGTCCCCCCATTTGCATCTAAGAGCCCTGTCATTATATTGATTAAGGTAGATTTACCAGCCCCATTTGGGCCTATAAGGCCAAAGATGTCTCCTTCCTCAACTGTAAAGGATATATTATCCAGTACAATCTTGTCATCGAATTTTTTGGAAACATTTTTGACTTCAATAATATTCATCCTAAAACCCCCTTCGATTATTAGTGAATAAGTAATAGTTAATAGTGAATAGTGAATAGATGTTTAGGTCTAGCTTTTATGTAATAAGCCTAAGAACAAATTTTAAACAAGGCTCGATGTTGGAAAATTTGATAAAAAGTATCCACTAAGTAAAAAATTTGCTTAAAGTTGCACTGTTTGAGGACAGCCGGTTTGCAGCTCTAATTTTTGAGTGTGGCTATACTTCTTCATATCTAGAATGGAGAGGCAGTTTAAAATTTATTCTGATGACCCTTTGTATGATATATTTAGGCTTATTTTAATTATATGGCAAAATATAGGAATAACACATTGCCATAGGTAACAAAAAAGCAGTGACGAAAGTCACTACTTTATTAGATTATTCTTATATGCAAAAACTGCAATTTGGGTCCTGTCCCGGAGGTCCAATTTAGACAATATTGTACTTACATTGTTTTTAATTGTACCTTCAGAGAGAAACAATTTCTCACCTATTTCCTTGTTGGAAAGGCCCTCAGCAATAAGCCTTATAATCTCATATTCCTTTTTACTTAGGCCATATGCTTTTAATATTTTGTCAGGGTCAGTATTTGCATTTTTGTGATTAAGTATGTCTAGGGCTATATCTGGATGTATTACTATATTTCCTATGACTGCGGCCTTTACGCCTTCATAAAGCAAATCATAGGAGCTGTCCTTTAATAGGTAACCTGAGGCGCCGTTTTTCAAGGCCTCTTGAATATATTCAATATCTCTAAAGGTAGTCAGTATCAGGACCTTAGTATTTGAAAACTCCCTTTTAATCAGTTTTGTGCCCTCTACCCCATCGCATACTGGCATTCTAATATCCATTAAAACCAAGTCAACATCCCTTGACTTGCAGATATTTAAAGCCTCTAAGCCGTTTTCTCCCATGCCAACTACTTCAATGTCCTCATAGGAGGATAAGATAATCTTCAGTCCTTCCCTAATCAACTTCTCATCGTCGATGATTGCAATCCTTATTTTACTCATATAGACCACCACTTTTAAGTACTATTCTCATAAAAAAGCCATTATTTCTTTTACTCTCATAACTTAGGCTTCCACCGATTTCCTTAATCCGCTCAGCAAGACTGGTTAAACCCATACCTGGCTTGATTTCATCAGTACCTATGCCATTATCCTTTAAAGTAACTATCAACTCATCATCATAATGGATATAAATATTGATTTTAGTTGCCTTTCCATGTTTGGCTGAATTAGATAGAAATTCCTGTACAGCCCTATATAGGACTAAGGAGGATTTTTCATCTAGGTTCCACTTGCTTTTGGTAAAGGTTAACTTCACATCTATGCCTGTTAACTTGCTGAAATCCTTAATTAAATTTTCAAGGGAAAGTATAGTTTCATATTCCTTAAATTCCTTAGGCTTTAATTCCTTCAAGGCCTTTCTGATTTCCTCTAAGCCTTTTCTTGTAAAATCCCTTAAATTTGCTGCCATTTGAGAGGCGGCTTGGCCATTTTCCTTAGCGATTTTTTCAATGGCTCCCAGTTGAATTATTATAGTCGATAAACTATGGCCTACACTATCGTGTATCTCTCTAGAGATCCTATTTCTTTCCTTTAATACATATAATTCCTTGATGGAATCAGCATAGGCCTTTAATTCTTCATTGGCTTTTATTAGTTCATCTTCTGATTTTCTAAGTTCATTATATAGGTCTTCAACTTTTAATTTACTTTTTTGCTCCCTTACTATGATAGAAGAAATAAAAGCTAAAAAAATAATAGCAACAATATAGGAGAAGAGGACTTCAAAGGCTAAGTCTAGGCCTGCATATAGAAAAATACCAGTGCCCAGGCTTACAAGAATATATTTACTGGCCCCCTTTAGCAAGAAGAAGGAGTCTATTATACCAATAAGAAAGTAGGGTAAAATTATCCCTCCATAATTAGTATATGTGAAGTAGCCTAGGAGAAAGTCTACTAAGATGGATATAAAATTAGGGACAAACCTGTCCCTAATTTGAAAATATCTAAATTGTGTATTGATAACAAAGATGAGGGTTAAGATAATTAAGGGTATGTCTACAGAATCGATTTGGGTAATGGCTACTCCAATTATTATTGTTAAGTTGATGAAATATCTTGCAATTAGATAAGCCCAATTATCCATAAAATCACCTTAAGCAATTAGCCAATAAATTTAATTAGCCATTGTTTTAAAAATATGATTTAAGAGGTCGAGGCAGTTTTTGAGGGTCCTTTCATCTTCATGGTCAATTAATGGATTAAATTCTACAAAATCCATGGAAGTAACAAATTTCTCCTTCAAGAAAGCAGCCAATATCTCCTTGGCTTCTTCCATGGAAAAACCATTGTTTACTGGAGTTCCGGTACCAGGTACTAGGCTTGCATCAAGAACATCTATATCGAAGCTTAAATGAACCCCGTCTACTTTTGCAGCCCTAATATCACTTATTATCTTCTGCAATAGGTTCTTTAGTCCCATTTCTCTTACAGTGTCCATGGTATAAAAATTCAAGTCAAGCCTTTTTATTAGGTCTAACTCTCCATCGTCAATTTCCCTAACTCCTATTATATGAACGTTTTCTGGTTTTACCTTTTGGCCATGGAAATATATATTAGTAAACCTAGAATGTCCCACATTCATCGAGGCAGCTAATGGCATGCCATGTGCATTTCCAGAAGGTGTCGTCTCATCTGTGTTTATATCTCCATGGGCATCTATCCATATTACAGCTAAGTCATTAAAATACTTGCTAGCTCCTGCAATACTGCCTGCTCCAAGTGAATGATCTCCTCCAATTACAAAAGGAAAACCATGTCCCATAAGCGAACAGTATACATTGTTAGCTAAGTTTGTACTGGCATCTGCTACAGGATTTAGATACTTAACCTTTGGATGGTCCTTATACTTGTCTTCTATGGGAATATTTGGAATATATATATTACCCATATCATAGACTTCATGGCCATTATTTTTTGCAATATCTATAAGTCCATTTTCCCTAAGTCTGTCAGGACCATGCTGTGCACCGTTTCTATCACATCCATAATATAGTGGCATACCAATAATGTTAATCTTCATTAGCTTACCTCCTACTTATAAATTTTTATATGAATTTACAGTTATCATTATATCATGTACAATATCATAATGGGAATAGATTATAATAATTTTAAATGGGCATAATCAAGCATACAACACATTAACGCGATAAAGAAGGATGTGAAAACATGACTAAATACTACTATGCAGTAAGGAAGGGTAGAAATATTGGAGTATATAATACATGGGCAGAATGTGAGGAAAATGTAAAGGGGTTTTCAGGAGCAGAGTATAAGAAGTTTTCCACCTATGAAGAGGCTTTAAATTTTATAGAGAATAGGGAAGATGAGATAGAATTTGAAGAAAAAGTCCTAGAAGATGGGGAAGCCATTGCCTATGTGGATGGCAGCTTTAAGTTAGAGGATTATACCTATGCCTATGGAATTGTATTTATTACTTCAGAAGGGAAGGAATTATACAATGGTAAAGAGAATGATGAAGAACTGGCAGCAATGAGAAATGTAGCGGGAGAGATAAGGGGAGCCATGGAGGCTATGAAATTAGCCCTAGAAAAGGGCATAAGGACCCTGTATCTCTACTATGATTATGCAGGAATAGAAAACTGGGCAAAGGGAATTTGGAAGACTAATAAAATAGGTACTAGAAAATATAAGGAATATTATGATTCGATTAAAGATAAATTAGATGTAAAATTTGTAAAGGTAAAAGCCCATTCAGGCATTGAATACAATGAAGAAGCAGACAAATTAGCTAAAAGAGCCTTAGGAATAGAATAATTCCTCTAATTAACTTAGAGGAATCATTCTATTTTTTCAAATCCAACATTATTTCTCTCAAGGAGTTCAACAGCATAATCATCTACTCTATAATCATGTTTGTAATATATAAACTTTATCCCAGCTTGTATCAAGGCCTTTGTACAGTTAAGGCAGGGAAAATGGGTTACATAGGCAGTGCAGCCCTTTACAGAAATACCTTCCTTAGCACAGTACAAAAGGGCATTCATCTCAGCATGTATAGTTGCTATACAGTGGCCATCTCTCATAGTATGTCCCACATCATCGCAATGGGGGTTTCCAGATATGGAACCATTGTATCCGCTGGATACTATCCTATTATCATCATTAACTAGCAAGCAGCCAACAAAGGCCCTATCACAGGTAGACCTGCTGGCCACCAGTTCAGCTATTTCCATGAAATACTCTTTCCAAGCCTTTCTTTTGCTCATAAAATATGCCTCCCTTACATATTTATAATAATTATAGTATCAGATTAGTGAGTACTTTCCAATGATTTATGGGATATAATTTTGGGTATACTTTAACAAAATAAGGGAGGATGTTTTATGTTAAAGGAATTTAAGGAATTTGCAGTTAAAGGTAATGTTATAGATTTAGCCATTGGGGTAATAATAGGTGGTGCTTTTGGTAAAATAGTTACTTCTTTAGTCAATGATATGATAATGCCTGTAATAGGTTTATTAATTGGGGGAGTAGATTTTTCTAATCTATTTATTAGTTTGGATGGTGTTGATTATCCATCCTTATCGGCAGCACAGGAAGCAGGAGCAGTTACTTTAAACTATGGAGTATTTATAAATACTATAATAGAATTTCTGATTATTTCCTTCTCCATATTTATAGTTATTAGACAGATTAATAGGTTTAAGAGGAAAGAGGAAAAAGTGGAACAAGTACCTACAACAAAGAAATGCCCATATTGTTATACTGATATTCATATAGAAGCAACAAGATGTCCAAATTGTACATCGGCACTTGAAAACAAATAAAACTAACTTAAATACAACTATATTGCTTGGAGGTGTTAAATGAAAAAAGGAGCATACTTATTCTTTGTCCTAACTATGTTTTCTAGGATGCTAAATATAAATACAATGGAAATAATAAAGGCTATGCCAAAGGAAGAAGCGGCAATTGTAAAAGAACAAGAAACTAATAATGAAACTATTACCATTTCCATGGTAGGAGACATATTTATGGATGGGAGTATAAGAGGATTAATAGATAGGAATGGCACTGATTACCCTTGGGAAATGGTAAAGGAATACTTTCAAAAGGATGACCTAAGCATAGGTAATTTAGAAACAAGCATTACCACAAGGGGAGAGAAATGGGAAGATAAGCTTTATAATTTTAGGTCCGATCCAAAAAACTTAAGGGCAATGAAAGATGCGGGTTTAGATGTAGTAAACTTGGCCAATAATCATACCTTAGACTATGGATATGAAGGTTTTATAGATATCTTGGATTATCTAGATAGGTATGGGATAAAAAGGATAGGAGGGGGAAGAAACAAAGAAGAAGCTCTAAAAGGAGCAATAGTGGAGATTAAAGGAGTTAAAATAGGGCTTTTAGGTTTTTCAAGGGTAGTCCCCCATGTTGATTGGTATGCAACCAGCAAAAGACCAGGAATAGTAGGAGCATATGATGTTCACATTAACCAAGTAATAGACAGGGTAGTGGAAATGAAGAAGGATGTAGATATTTTAATACTATCTATCCACTGGGGAGAAGAAGGTAGCAGCATACCCAGGCAAAAGGAAATAGACTTAGCTAGAAAATTAATAGACAATGGTGTAGATATTATAATGGGCCACCACCCCCATGTATTACAGGGTATAGAAATATATAAGGGAAGGCCTATATTTTATAGTTTGGGCAATTTCATATTCAGCTCTAAGTCTGATATCACAAGGGAAACTATGATTGCACAAGTTGTTTTAAAGGATAAAATCATAGACAAAATACATATAATACCTTGTACTATTGAAAATGGCAGGCCAATACCTGTATCAAAGGAAAATCTAGTAGAAAAATTAGGATATATAAAGAATATTTCAGAGGCTTTCAATACTAGAATAGATAATAGTGGGATAATAGAAATAGTAAATTAGGCAGAGGTGTTGATTATGTATGGGCTAGTTTTGGAAGGTGGAGGAGCTAGAGGTTCATACCATATTGGAGTATATAAGGCACTAATGGAGGAAGGAATAAAGATCAAGGGGGTAGTAGGCACATCTATTGGTGCCTTAAATGGTGCCATGATAGTACAGGGAGACTATGATAAGTGCTATGAGCTTTGGAACCAAATCACCTATTCCATGGTAGTTGATGTAGATGATGAAGAGATAGAAAAAATAATTCAATTGAAATTGGCCAAGGATGATTTAAGATTTATAAAGGAAAAGATAAAAGAATTTATAGGCCATAAGGGCTTTGATATTACCCCCTTAAAAAGATTATTAGATGAATATATAGATGAGGAAAAGATTAGAAAGTCTGGTATGGATTTTGGAATGGTAACTATAAATTTAAGCGAATTTAAACCTTTGTATATGTTTGTTGAGGATATTCCAAAGGGAGAATTAACCCAGTATCTACTTGCCAGTGCATATTTACCCTTTTTCAAGGCTGAAAAGCTAGGCGGCAAGAGATATTTAGATGGGGGGTTCTATGATAACCTTCCCTATAGGATGCTGCTAAATAAGGGCTATAAGGATATAATCCTTATAAGGACCCATGCAAAGGGGATTACAAGGAGGCTTTATTTGCCTGATACTAATGCAGTCCTAATATCACCTAGTGGAGATTTAGGAAGATCTATTGAATACGACCGAAATAGGGCCAGGGCAAATATCAAAATGGGATATTACGATGGCCTAAGGGCTCTTAGGGGATTAAAGGGGCAGAGATATTATATTGTGCCTAAGGAGAATAAGGATTATTATTTTGAATTTTTGCTAAAAATAAAAGATGAGGATATAAGAAGACTCCAAAAAATATTGAAACTTCCACAAATTCCCTATAAAAGATCCTTATTTGAAGACATAATACCTAAGATTTGCTCCCTACTATCCATAGATAAGGACTATGATTATGAGGATATATTGATATATTTATTGGAAAAGAAGGCAGAGAAATGCAAAATAGATAGGTTTAAAATATATACCTTTGAAGAGTTATTATCTAAGGTGGCAGATAAGAAAATAACCAATAACAAGGAAGAAGTAAACCCTTTAAATAAGCTAATGGAAAAGGTTGATATTTTACCTATTTTCAATAGGGAAGAAACCATATTGGAAGTGGCAGACATAATATTTGGCAATGATAACTGTAATTAATTGATAATAATTATCAATTTTATGTTTAAAATTTTTCCGAGTGGATATAAATATGATGTAAGAAAAAAATAAAACAAAATATAATAAATGGAGGTAATAGTGTATGGAAAGATTAGTAGGAAGAAAAGCACCAGACTTTACAATGAAAGCAGTGAAAGGAGATGGGTCTGAATTTATTGATGTTAGTCTATCAGACTATCAAGGTAAATGGTTAGTGATGTTCTTCTATCCATTAGACTTTACTTTTGTTTGTCCTACCGAAATTACAGCCTTTAGCGAAAGAATTGAAGACTTTAGAAAAGAAGGGGCAGAAGTACTATCAGTATCTGTAGACAGTGAATATTCACACAAGGCATGGATAGAATCTAGCCTAGGAAAAGTAAACTTCCCAATGGCTTCTGATATGACAAAGAAAGTATCTCATGACTATGGCTTATTAATTGAAGAAGATGGGATTTCCTTAAGAGGCCTATTCATTATAGACCCAGAAGGAGTAGTTAGATATTCAGTAGTTCATGATCTAAATGTTGGTAGATCAGTAGACGAAACTTTAAGAGTACTTAAAGCATTAAAAACTGGAGGACTTTGCCCAGCAAACTGGACAGAAGGCGAAGACCTACTATAATTAAGCAATATGGGGTCATCATTGACCCCTTTATTATTTTTTTGTAAGATATACATATATTTATTTATATCATGGCTTTTGGAGGTAGGATAATGGATATTGATAAGATTAAGAGTAAAATAAAGAATATAAATCCAAAGCCTTTGGACATCAATAAAAGATATGCTGTCCTTATACCCCTTATTGAAAATAACAATAGATTGGAAATCATATATGAAGTTAGAGCTAAAGATTTAGTTACTCAGCCTGGGGAAATATCCTTTCCAGGGGGAGAGGTAGAGAGTGGAGAAACATTTGAAGAAGCAGCCATAAGGGAGACAATGGAAGAATTAAATATCGACAGGGAGAATATTGAAGTCCTGGGAGAACTAGACTATCTAATATCTTATGCAGGCCTTGTTATTCATTGTTTTGTAGCCACAATCTCTGGAATAAATGTGGATAGCCTGAAGCCAAATCCCGATGAAGTAGACCACTTATTCACAGTGCCATTAAATTTTTTCTTGGAAAAAGATCCAGATGTATATTATCTAGATATAACAACTGTTTTAAATGATGAATTTCCATACAATTTAATTCCCAAAGGCAGGGATTATAACTGGAGGGTAGGCAAACATCCAGTTATGTTTTATTCTTATCAGGATTATATTATATGGGGTTTTACTGCAAGAATGACTAAGGAGCTTATAAATACTATAAAGGATGGTCTTTAAAAATATAACCTATTAAAAGAAAACAGGTCTAAGAGCCAGCTCTTAGACCTGTTTTAATATAATTTAATTACCATGAAAAATCATGTTGATTTGTTCAGTTAATTAGTGATTAGTAGGGAGTTTATAGTTAATTCTACATATTTCATTGTCTTTTTCACTGCTTCATCATAGCCTATTTTGCCTTTTATTACCCTTAAAAGTATCCCTTCATATATTAGAGTAGCCATTTCATTTAAAACTTCAGCGTCTTCTTTTTTAATAAAACCTTCATCAACGCATTTATTGACTATAGCCATCCCTCTTTCATATATGTCATGTTTAAATAGCATATTCAACACATTTTTAGGTTGACTTCCAAGTTCTTCTGGGAACAGCCTGTAATATTGGACTATATAATCTTTCAAGTCATTATTCAGATTGGCAAAAAATATTGCATAGTAGATTTCAGGTTCCTTAAACGAATAATCACAGAAACATTGCCATATGGCCAAAAATTCCTCCAATGCATTGTTAGCATTTTTAAGATATTTAGGTAAGGCTGAAGTATAGTCTTTTATATGCCTCATGGCAGTAAATAGGAGTAGGTGGTCTAGATTTTCAAAATAGTTGTATATTGTTGCACTATTGTATCCAGCCTTATCTGCAACTTTCCTAATCGTTATACCCTTTATACCTTCTTCTAATAATATTTCATCGGCAGCATCAATAAAGTAGGTCATCATTCTTTTTTTTTGTATTTCTTTCTTATTCATACAATTCACCCATTAACTTATATTTATAGTCAAATATATACTACTAATAATATAACATATTTTCACTGTATAAAACAAAGCTACAGTAAAAATTATAAAAAAACATTATTAAGAGATAAAATATTGAAAACTAATAAAATGTAACTTAATGATTTATTCAGTATAGGATTTTCCTATACATTGAATTTTAGCCATTTACTTTTTTTATAGAGTTTATAATGTGAATTTTATGAAAATAAAACCAAAAACATGGTTGAAATGTAATCGTGATTATGTTATTCTGGACTAAAGATATAAAATTAACGATAGGGTTTAACTAATTCAAAGCTTATAATAGCTGGGCTTAAGTTTTTGAATGAGATTAAAAAATGGGGAGGGAAACTATGGACAGTAAGTTAAAAGAAAAAATCATAAGCTATAGGAGAGAGTTTCATAAGTATCCAGAATTAGGCTGGAGAGAAATAAGAACTACGGCTCGGATAGCAGAGATATTAGATAAACTGGGATTTGAAAATTTAAAAGTAGGAATAGAAGCTGTTGATACAAAGGCCATAATAGAACTGGTAAAATTAAACGAGGATGAAAAAAGAGAAGAAATGAATAGGGCAATAAGCCAAGGAGCAGATAAAGGATGGGTTGAAAAAACAAAAGGATATCCAGGGGTAGTAGCTGAATTTGATAGTGGAATAGAAGGACCTGTAGTTGCCTTTAGATTTGACATAGATGCTTTACCTGATTTGCAACCCGCAATAAAGGGTTACAGACCCTTTGATGAAAATTTTATTTCCCAAAATGAAAATATAGTACATTCATGTGGACATGATGGCCATGTAGCTATAGGATTGGGCTTGGCAGAAGAGATAATGAATAATAAAGGAAAGCTTAAAGGTAAAGTTAGGTTATTGTTTCAGCCTGCAGAGGAATATTATTCAGGTGCAGATTCCATGGTTTTCAAAGGTTATTTAGATGATGTAGACTACTTATTTACCATGCATATAGGGTTAAGCCATGAAGGAAGACCTTTACCTTCTCATAGTATAGTTGGAGGCTGCAACGACTTTTTAAGCTGTAATCAATATGATGTATATTTTGAAGGTGTGTCTGCACATCCTTGTGGGGCATCACAGGAAGGTAAAAATGCATTACTTGCAGCATGTACAGCTGCTTTAAATATCCATGCTATTGCACCACATGAAGAAGGACTGTTAAGAGTAAACGTTGGGGAAATACATGCAGGTACTTCTCCTAATACGATAGCTCCCAATGCATTAATAAAAATAGAGTTTAGAGGAGAAAACAATAATATTTCTAAATATGCAAAGGATAGGGTATTGGCCATTATTGACGGGGCTGCAAAAATGTATGATGTAAAATACCGGATAGTAGATTATGGTGAAATTCCTACGGCCCAAAGTGATAAGGAATGTATTGAAATAGTAAAAGAAGCTGCGAAAAAGGTTGAATGGTTTGAAAAGATATATGACTTAGGCAATGTTGGTGGTTCTGACGATGCTACAGTAATGATGCAGAGAGTCCAACAGAGAGGGGGAAAAGCAACATATTTAGGCCTTGGTGCTGATGTTAATGCACCTTTGCACAATAGCCAATTCGATTTTGATGAGGAAGTTCTAATAGCAGGAGTTGAGTTATGCCTAAATATCCTAAAGATTACAAGCTCTTCATAATCAACTTAAGACTAAATAAGCTATATAAATTAAGAAAAAGTGAGAAGATAAAAATATTTTTAAATAAATAATAAATTAAGGAGGTGGAATAACAAACTATTGCAGTAAGACTGTAATAAGGAGTTAAAGCTCAATTAAAATTTAATAAACTGAAGAGTTGAAAGGAGTGCTACTATGGAGAAAGCAAGCAAAAAAGTTTAGTTTTAAGGTGCCTCATACTTATGTGATTATTGGAATTATATTAGTAATTGTAACAGCATTAACTTACATAGTACCTGCAGGATCCTTCGATAGAATTGAAGACGAAGCCACAGGAAGGATAATAGTTGTTCCAGATTCATATAAGCGAATAGAACAAACTCCAGTATCCCCATTTCAAATGGTAATAGCAGTTGCAGAAGGAATGGTAGAAGCTTCGGATATTATATTTTTTATTTTCTTTGCATATGGATTTGTATATTTGTTAATAAAAACTGGGGCTTTCTATGGAGGAATGGGAGCATTAGTTAAGAAATTCCGTGGCGCTGAAAAAATGATTTTTCCAATATTTATGCTGATCTTCGGAATTTGTGGTTCTACATTCGGATTATATGAAGAAACATATGGGTTGTTACCTGCATTTATAGGAATAGCAATAGCCTTAGGCTACGATGGCTTAGTTGGAGGAGCAGCAGTAGTGCTGGGTACAGCAACTGGATTTGCCGCAGCAACTTTAAATCCATTTACCATAGGTATAGCACAAGGAATTGCAGAACTACCAATAGGCTCAGGTATAGGATTTAGAATAATTTGTTTTGTTGTATTTCAAGGTTTGGCAATATTCTATGTAATGAGATATGCAAATAAAGTTAAAAAGGATCCTTCAAAATCATTGGTACAAGGGGTTAAATTCAATGTAGCCGAAGGAATGACAAGGGAGGAAATGGAGAATTTACCCTTTGAAGGCAAACACAAACTAATAATACTAATATTTGTTTTGACAATAGGAATATTGATTTACGGTACAACCGTTTTAGGATGGTATTTAAGTGAATTATCTGCCTTATTCTTGATAATGATGATTGTTGTAGGCCTAGTAGGAGGATACAATTTTAGTCAGATAGCTGGATTCTTTGTAGAGGCTGTATCAGATGTAGTATTTGGAGCCTTAGTCGTTGGTATTGCAAGGTCATTAACCATAGTAATGGAAAGTGGCAATATTATAGATACAATAGTATTTTATATGTCCAATGGCTTAGCTAAGGTTAGCACAAGTTTTGCATCCATAGGAATGATTATAGTTCAAAACCTGATAAACTTCTTTATACCTTCTGGTTCAGGACAAGCGGCAACTTCCATGCCAATAATGGTGCCTTTAGCAGATTCAATTGGCCTAAATAGGCAAATAGCTGTGTTGGCATTCCAATTTGGAGATGGGTTTTCAAATATGTTCTGGCCAACTGTAGTAGCTACAGAATGTGGACTAATGGGATTACCTGTAGAAAAATGGTATAAATTTATGACTCCATTATTCTTATTAATGGTTTTAATGCAGTTCGTTATGATTGTCATAGCTACAATGATTAATTATGGGCCTTTCTAATATGGGCAGAATAAATCTAAAAAAATTATAACTTTATTTGGGGACTTTAGATTTTTATATTGATCAAGGAATTTAAAGTCCCCAAGTTTTTTGTACATAAATATAAAATTTTAAAAATATTTACAAAAATATAAAGAGTAAATAAACATGGTTGGAATATAAACACGTTTATAATATAATAAAATTGCAGAATTAATTAAAACTTATTCAATTAACGAAGGGAGTGGAGCTGGTGAAATTAGAATTAGGCAATTTTTACGTTAAAGATATTGTCTTTGGAGATAAAACTTCTTATTCCAATGGAATACTGACTATTAACAAAGAAGAGGCTTTAAAGGTCGTAATGGAAGATGAGCATATAACTGAAGCAGAATTACACATAGTTAAACCAGGGGATAGGGTAAGATTGGTACCGGTAAAGGAGGCAATTGAACCAAGGGTTAGGGTAGGTGGAGGTCCACTATTTCCAGGAGTTACAGGAGATTTAATGCAAGCAGGTAATGGCAGAACCCACGCCCTAAAGGATTGCAGCGTATTAGTTGTTGGAAAACATTGGGGAGGATTTCAAGACGGCCTTATAGACATGAGTGGAGAAGGGGCTAAGTATACATATTTTTCACAGTTGAAAAATATAGTCTTAGTTGCTGATACAGATGAAGAATTTGAGAAAAGGGAACAGCAAAAGAAAAACAGGGCTTTAAGATGGGCTGGCATGAGGCTGGCAGAATATATAGGCTCATCTGTAAGAAATCTAGAACCAGAAAAATTAGAAGTATTTGAATTAGAGCCGATTACTAAACGGACAAAGGAAAAGGATTTACCTTCAGTTGTACTGGTACTCCAATTCCAATCCCAAATGGAGGAATTGGGATATAACGACTTAATATATGGATGGGATACAAATAGGATGCTACCAACATTTATGCATCCAAATGAAGTGTTGGATGGGGCAGTAATATCAGGAAGTTTTATGCCTAGTTCATCTAAATGGTCAACATATGATATCCAAAATTTCCCAGTTATAAGAAGGTTATATAAAGAACATGGAAAAACATTAAATTTCTTAGGGGTTATAGCTTCTAACTTAAATGTAGCCCTAGACCAAAAAGAAAGGGCAGCATTATTTGTTGCGCAAATGGCAAAGTCCTTAGGAGCAGATGGTGCAATTGTTGCAGAAGAAGGATATGGAAATCCAGATGCTGATTTTATAGCTTGTATTGTAGCCTTAGAAGATGCTGGAATTAAAACTGTAGGAATAACACCTGAATGTACTGGTAGGGACGGTAGATCTCAGCCCCTAGTTACTATGGATCCAAAAGCTGATGCTATTGTTTCTACAGGGGATGTTTCTCAATTGATAGAGCTTCCACTAATGGAAACTGTACTAGGAGAACTAGAATCCTTGGCAAGGGATGGATTTGCTGGAGGATGGTGGGGAGATGAAATCTTAGGTCCCTCAGTAAGGGAGGATGGTTCTATTATAATGGAAAATAACTCTATGTTCTGTGGAGATCAGGTAGTTGGCTGGTCAACAAAAACGGTAAAGGAATTTTAAAGGAGGTGTACCTATGAAAAAAGCTATTCTATACTTAAATCAATTTTTTGGTCAAATTGGTGGTGAAGACAAAGCAGACTTTCCTCCTGAAATTAGAGAAGGCTTGGTTGGTCCAGCGCTGGAATTGCAAAAACAACTGGGAGAAGAAGTGGAAGTTACTCATACAATTATATGTGGGGATAACTATATGGGCTCTAATACAGAAGAAGCTATAGATACTATATTAGGATTTTTAGAGGGCAAGGAATTTCACATATTCTTTGCAGGACCAGCTTTTAGGGCAGGTAGGTATGGTGTTGCCTGCGGACACATAGGAAAAGCTGTTAAGGAGAGATTTAATGTTCCTGTAATATCATCCATGAATGAAGAAAATCCAGGAGTTGAGATGTTCCGCCAAGATATATATATATTTAAGGGTGGAAAGAGTTCAGCAGCAATGAGAAAAGATATAAAGAAGATGGCTGAATTTGCCAAAAAAATATTAAATGGGGAAACTTTGTTGTCTGCTGAAGAAGAAGGCTATTATGGCAGGGGAATCAGAAGACAAGTTTGGCTAGACCCTCCAGTAGCTGCTGCTGACAGGGTGGTAGATATGCTATTAAAGAAACTTAATGGACAACCATTTGAAACTGAATTGCCAATACCACCTAGGGATAATGTACCAATAGCCCCCTCAATTAAAGATTTATCAAAGGCAACAATTGCCATAGTTACATCTGGAGGTATAGTACCAGTTGATAACCCAGATAAGATTCAATCAGCATCAGCTACTAGGTGGGGTAAATACAATGTTGCTGATTTAGAAAAATTAGAAAGCGGCTTATATAAAACAATTCATGCTGGCTTTGATCCTACAGTTGCTAACCAAAATCCCAATGTCATTGTACCCTTAGATGCCTTAAGAGCTTATGAAAAAGAAGGAAAGATAGGCAAAATACATGAATATTTCTATTCAACAGTTGGGACAGGGACTACTCAAGCTGAAGCTGCAAGAATGGCAAAGGAAATAATTGTACATTTGAAAAAAGGGAAAGTAGACGGGGTTTTACTTGTATCAACCTGAGGTACTTGTACACGTTGCGGTGCAACGATGGTAAAAAAAATAGAGCGTGTAGGTATACCGATTGTTCACATAGCCAACTTAGTTCCTGTGGCTAAGAGTACGGGTGCAAATAAGATAGTTCCATCATTCTCAATACCTTATCCCTTTGGGGACCCTGCAAGATCAGAAGAAGAGCAATGGAAAATGAGATATCACATAGTAGGTGTAGCCTTAGATGCATTGACGATTGATGTAGAGGAACAAACTGTATTTAAGGTTAATATATAAATATAAAAAAACTCTGCTTTTATCAAAAAAGGCAGAGTTTTTTTATGGTTCTATAATAAATGTTGGGGTGGAAAATAATTTACCCTAACATTTA
>ERZ773359.1292-NODE-1292-length-35119-cov-15.679415_pt1 | contig 35119 bp, 34 predicted proteins | sample MGYA00374955_ERZ773359 | MGnify/ENA primary metagenome ERZ773359 (study PRJEB29098, sample SAMN04486028) | biogas fermenter metagenome | study: EMG produced TPA metagenomics assembly of the Biogas fermentation microbial communities from Germany - Plant 4 DNA1...
TGCGGACAGTCCAGTCCCCTTGCATCTATCTGTTTCTCCATTCCTTTACACCTCCTAAATAATTTTGGACAATACATCCAGGGCCCAAGGGACAACAAAATTATACCTGTAAAAGTACATCGCCGCCGCCGAACCCTCAATGCCCTTTAACAGCCCTTCGGCCGGAAAAATTGCCGTTACCGGGATAACAAGCGCAAAGGCCAGCATAAGGCCTACAACGCCCTTAATAAACCCTGCCGCAATCCCCCCCAGCTTGTTGAACTGCTTAAGCACCGGCAGCTTAACCAGGGAGTTCAGAAGCGCCGCAATTATGGCAAAGGAAATTCTTACAGCAATGAATACTAATATAATGCTTAATAGGTTGATAATTATACCGCTGACGGCCTGGGCAGCACCTGCCAGGGCATAGCCCTGCGCTGGCGATACCACGCCCGAAGGCGGTATTAAGTTTTCTAAGGCCTCCGGCAGGTCCCGGCCCCCGGAGAGCGCTCCCCCAAACAGGGAACTTTCGCCCTGCAGGCTGTCCAGTACCATCGTATATATTTTATTATAAAAAGCGGTATTCTCCTTTATGTACCGTGCAAGGTCCGCATAATACAGCCGGGCGGCAATTATGGCCGCAAAAAACGCCACGGTATTAATTAATGTCGTCACAAACCCCTGCAAGTACCCTTTTATAGTAGACACCATTAGGACTGCCAGTATTATCCCGTCCACCCAATTCATTACAGCACCCCTATCCGGCCACCGGCTCAAAATATATCTTGCCGGCGGAAATATAAGCCATAAATCCGTTTTCCAATAAATATACCGCCATCAGGTCCCGGTCAAACTTTTTGTCAATAATGTCCCCGCCGTTTATAGGCACCACTTGGAGCCTCCTGGTCGAGTACATGCCTATGCAGCCCTGGCCTTCCGCCAAGCCGATTATTTCTTCATGGTGGTCTATCCGTCCCAGGTCGTTTCCCTTTTTGTCGTACAGCACCGTTTGCTGTTCGGTTTTGCCCGGTATTTGGCTCCTGTAGTCCCCCGCCAGTGTCAGGACAGTAGCCCCTTCATCGGTGAACAAAGCCCTGAGGATATACCCGGTGATATTCCTCTGCCAGTTAATAGATCCCCCTGCGCTTAGGCTAAACAGCGTTGTTTCGGTCAGAACAAGCACATCGCCATCATTTGTAATCTTTATCCCCATAATCAGGCTGTCCCTATAGGTCTTGGCCCAGACAATCGACCCATCCCTCCTGTATAGGACGGCGCTGCCGGTGATGCTGCCCTCCTTGACCCCGGCGGCGGATAAAGCAATCAAAGACCCGTCCCGGGAAACCGAAACACCCGTCACCTCCGCCTCCCCAAGCTGCAAATAGGCCTTTTCCTTTCCGTCCTTGTCCAGCACTTCCACTATCGCCAGCTCTTCGTGCCGGGTTCTCATCCAAAGGTGCTCCTTGTCCGCCCCCATCCTTATTATACCGCCCGCCGGCTTTGAATCCCAAAGCTTCCTGCCCAGCCGGTCCAGGCCGTATATTTCCCCGTTTTTCATATCGGCCGCCACTATTGTTTCCCCAAGGGCCGCTATAAAGGGCTCCTGCAGGTTCAATTCCTTCTGCCACAGGGTCCTTCCGTCACCGGCCTGAAGCTTTAACGTGGTCCCTTGCAGGCTGACCAGGCTGCCGGACAGCACCGCAAAGCCCTGCCGGGCCTCCGGGTGCCCCTCGAAATTGGAAACCCGGATCAGGTTGTTGGGGTTGAACTCGGTCCTTAAAAGGGCGGAATAGAAGTAAGGGTAGGCAAAGCAGGTTATAATAACCGCCGCCGATACAAGAAAAGCCAGGTATTTTCCCTTTCCTTCCTGCTTGAACCTTTTTTGTCTCACCGAGAGCCCCCCTTCCGTCGCTTTTTTCTTTATTCTTTAACACCGATGGGATTCCTTCCTGCCTTTTTCCGCACCACCCGGTTTGCGCCTTGATAAGTAGAGAAATATTACCATGTATTATTGAACTGCCCTTGTGAAAAACTGTAAATCGTAATAATAATTATACCACCAAAATAGACTATATTAAAAACCCTGACGGAGGATTTTATCATGCTCCTTCCCTCCCGTACCTATTACGGTACCGTTGACATAAATTCAAACCTGCCCTTGTCTTTGTTTTCGGAAAAGTTTACCGACTGTTTTAATGTCTGTTATACCCATGACCGAGGCTCCATTATTGTTTTATGCATTGGTACCGACAGGTCCACCGGTGACTGCCTCGGGCCGCTTGTAGGTTATAAACTGTCAGCCATGAACAGCAGCCGGTACCTGGTATACGGTACCCTGGACAGGCCGGTGCATGCCAAAAACCTGAAGGAGACCCTGGAAAAAATCCGGAGCCGCTATTCCAATCCCTTTATAATTGCCGTGGATGCCAGCCTGGGTTCCATGGAGAGGATTGGGCATATAACAATCGGCGAAGGCCCCCTAAGGCCCGGTGCGGGAGTCAAAAAAAACCTCCCCTGTGTAGGGGATATGCACGTAAGCGGAATTGTAAATTTTGGCGGTTTTATGGAATACCTTATACTTCAGAATACCCGGCTCAGCCTGGTTATGAAAATGGCAAACATTATATCCACCGGCATACATTACAGTCTTCAAAGGATTATGGGCGATCCTCCTTCTGCCCGGTTTGCTCCGTAAATAGCTCAATCACTTCGCTGTCGGAGGTTTCATGAAAATCTTCATAAAACATCCCCACGGCATAAAAGGGATACGGACTTTCAAGGCATACAACCCTGTCCACAACCTCCAGCAGGTCCTCCACCACGTCGCTCGGGGCTACCGGCACCGCGATGACTATCTCGGTGGCTCCGGCTTTTTGTATGGACTTTATGGCTGCCTTTATGGTAAACCCGGTGGCTATGCCGTCATCCACCAGTATAACCCGTTTGCCCTTTATGGGCACCGGTTCCCTGTCTCCCATGTACAGCTTCATCCTTCTTTTTATCTCTTCTATCTGGGCTTTCTTTTCCTTTTCAATGTATTCCCTGCTGACATTGAGGTACTTGATCATTTCCTCGTCCAGCAGCAGGGTTCCGTCCTGGGTTACCGCTCCTATGGCAATCTCCCTGTTAAAAGGCGCTCCCAGCTTTCTTGGGATTATCAGGTCCCACTGGCACCCCAGTTTTTCCCTGATTGCGCTGGCAACAAGTGCACCTCCCCTTGGTACCGCCAGTATAACCACGTCTTCCCCGTGGTAGTCCTTAAGATGCTTGGCCAGTTCAAGTCCGGCCGTCCTTCGGTTTTCGAACATTGTATACCCCCTAGAAAAGAGAACTGTAAACGCCCCTTTGAAGTATGGCTTCTATATCGTCTATCGACCTGCCCTTGCCGTCTATCATAAGCACCCCGGCGTCCCGGGAATAATCGGTATTATGAAAGTCCCTAATTCCGTCATAATAGATACAGGCCTCGACGCCGGTGTGCCCGCTGTACAGGTCCACCACCTCGTAACCCCTTGCCCTCAATGTCTCTATCAAATCCTGGAACCGGCTGTCTACCGCAATTGTTTTTGCCATCGTGCCACCTCCAGGATTATTTTCCTCCCGGAGTGGCGCTTTTATTCCCGGGGTACTATTACGGTAATTCCTCCCGCATGCATTACCATTTCTACCGGGCAGGAGCCGATAATCTCCCCGTCGGAATTTATGTGTCCTTCTTCGCAACTTATTTTGATTTTGCCGGTCCTGAAATATTCCACTTCGGACCGTGAAAGGTGTCTACCCGAATATATCATCGGAAAAAGCCTAAGAATTTTAAGTCTAGGCATGTCCTCCACCACCAGCACGTCAAACAGGCCGTCATCCGCCACTGCTTCGGGAGCAATCTTCATTCCTCCGCCGTAGTAAACCCCGTTTGCCACAGCAGCCAGAAGGACTTGTTTCCTTATGGTTCTCTCGTCAGTTTCAATTTCCATGGCAAAGGGCCTATAACCGGCCAGGGTTTTAAGCACACCCAGTGGATAGGCAAGGGGTCCCCGTATCCTTTTCTTGATTTTATACGTTTCCAAAACCACCTGGGCGTCAAATCCCACACTGGCTACGTTAACAAAACGCCTACCGTTTATATGGCCTACATCCACCGAACGGGTCCCGCCCTGCAGCACGCATTCCAGGGCCTCTTCAAAGTCAAGCGGTATACCCAGGGTCCTTGCAAAGTCGTTGCCGGAACCGGCGGGTATCACTCCCATAACGGCACCGCTTTCCGCTATGCCGTTAACCACTTCATTGACCGTCCCGTCTCCTCCTACCGCCACCACGACCCTGCAGCCATCGCTTAGCGCAGCGACAGCTTTTTTTTCGGCATCCCCCGGCCCTTCGGTAATATATAAGCAAGCTTCCTGTCCCCTTTTTTGGGCCGCCTCCTTTATCCGGGGTATCAACTCCACCGATTTCCTTTTACCCGCGACGGGGTTAACCACGTATCCTGTTTTCATCAATATTCCCCCTACTTCAAGGCCCTGTTCACTGCCTCCTGTTCTTCCGCGGAGAGGGCATACCGGCTTTTCCCGTTAACCAGCGGTTTCGCGTACATGATGCTTTCGTTTCTGCCGTAAAGACTGCTCAGTACCACCCCGCTGCCGTCACTGTCAAGAAGGGCCAGTGAAAAGCTTAAGTCACAGCCGGTATCACAAAATGCGTTGTATCTCACAAGACCCGTTTTTTGTATACATCCCCTCTGTATCGTCTCCAACGCTTTTACCCTGCCGTTCAAAGCGCCTCCCAAACTCTCCAGCCCTTCTATCCTTTGTTTATACTCTACAACCATATCTTCAATACTATCGCCGCTGCTGCCTTTCATGAAACGGTCCAACCTTCTGCTCAACAGGGCGATCCTTCGGACGGTAAGCAAGAACAAAAAAAATAGAACCATTGCTGCCAGGGCACTTACTGCTGTGATAATGACTGCATTTGCCTGTATCATTTGCACTATCGTATCCGGGTTCATAGATTACCTCCTTCGCTTTCGGTATAAATATTCTACGCCGTCGGGCCTTTTCCTGCTATATACTTGCATGCTCCATCAATTATTTGTCTTTTTTTGTTTCCTTTTCTGCATCAACTACTTATTATGTACTTTAAGGCATTTATATGCTATTCTATTATTTAAGAATACGTATCCGTCAATAATTAGGAAAAGAAGTAAATACAGGGAGGGTAGCCCGTGCAGCAGTACCAGAAATACACCGTATATTTTTTCAAAACCCTGTTTGTGCTAAGCATAGTCCTGCTTTTATATCTTTTCATTACCAGGTTTTTCGTGTATATTTTACCTTTTATATTGGCATGGATTATTGCGCTCTTGGTAAACCCCCTGGTAAATTTTTTGGAGAAAAAAACTAGGCTGCCGAGGGGACTGTTTTCCATATGCTCGGTATTATTGCTGTATGCAGTATTAACCCTTCTTATAATTGTTGGAGCCTCAAGGCTTGTTATGGAGCTGAGCAATATCCTGGAACGCCTTCCGCAGTACGCCGTGGTTCTTCGAAGGGCCACCGAGGACTGGATTGCTTACGGGCAAAATATATATATAAACCTAACCCCTGAGACAACCGAAGTGGTAAGGTCAAGCATTATTAACCTGATCAACTCCCTGGCTTCTGCAATAAGCGGTGCAATAGGGAGGTCCATGAGCCTTCTTAGCATCTTTCCAAAAACCCTGCTGTTTATCATTGTGACCATGGTATCCTCTTACATGATGAGCAAGGATATGTACCTGATTCGCAATGTGTTTGCTTCGCAGGTCCCGGAAGACATCATAAACAGGATAAAAAGCGTTTATGCAGACCTGATAAAGGCTCTGGGGGGATTTATAAGGGCTCAGCTGACCATTATGGGCATAACTTTTCTTATAACAATTACAGGACTTTATCTTATCGGTGTACCCTATGCGCTGACAATGGCAATAGTAATAGGAGTGGTGGATGCCCTTCCGATATTAGGCACCGGGGCGGTGATTATACCATGGGCGGTAATAAACATAATAATGAAACACTACTCCTTGGCGGCAGCCCTGCTTGTGCTGTACGGTGTTATAGTGGTAACCAGGCAGATAATAGAACCCAAAATAATGGGAAAGAATATAGGCCTTCACCCGCTGGCAACACTAATTTCTCTTTATATAGGAATGCGGATATTCGGTATAATAGGAATACTGATCGGTCCCCTGACGCTAATAGTAATAAAAGCCCTTCAGAAAACCAGCATAATACCCAACTGGAAAGAAGCAAAACGGCCTTAACGGGCCGTTTCAATTTGTTAAACTATTTCTGCCGCTATTTCTTCCACCGCCCGGACGGCGGCTTCTATATCCTCCCGTGTATTGAAGTAACCTATGCTGAACCTTACGGTGCCTTGGTCAAAGGTGCCTATGGTCCTATGGGCCAGCGGGGAGCAGTGCAGCCCGGAGCGTGTCGCTATACCGTAGGACCTGTCAAGAATATAGCTTATTTCGCCGGAATCGCCGTCCCCTATATTTATTGACACCACCCCGGCCTGGAGCCTGGGATTGGCAGGACCGTATATCTTTACCCCTTTAATTTGACTAAAACCCTGCAGCAGCATGCCGGTTAATTCCTCTTCGTGCCCTCTTATGGCGGCAGTTCCTCTTTCCAGTATGAATCCCACCCCTTCTCCCAGCCCTACTATGCCTGCGGTGTTGGGGGTGCCGCTCTCGTACCGGTCCGGCACCACTATCGGCTGATCCAATTCCTCCGACCTGCTGCCGGTGCCTCCTTCCTTCATCTGAAGCACATCAAGATTTTCACTAATATAAAGACCGCCGGTCCCCTGGGGACCCATCAGCCCCTTATGCCCCGGGAAAGCAAGGATGTCTATATTCATATCCTTAACGTCAATATCGTATATGCCGGCGGTCTGGGCCGCGTCCAGCATAAAGGGTATGCCCCTTTCCTTCGCTATGCAGCCCACCTCCTTTACCGGCATCAGGGTTCCCGTTACATTGGAGGCATGGGTTATAATAATCAGGGCGGTATTCTTTTTAATGGCTCTTTCTATGTCCCTCGGATTCAAGTGCCCCTTTGAATCGCACCCGATATAGGTTACGCTTACTCCCTTCGCTTTCAGCGCCGTCAGCGGTCTTGCCACCGAATTATGCTCCATTGAGGTGGTAACAACGTGGTCCCCTTCCTTAAGCAGTCCTTTTATGCCCAGGTTTAAAGCTTCGGTTGCGTTGGATGTAAACACAACTTGCATAGGGCTCTCTATATTGAACAGCCTGCACAACCGCTCCCGGGTTCTGTAAATGGCTCTGCCCGCTTCTAGGGCCAGCCTGTGCCCCGACCTGCCCGGGTTTGCGCAGTACTGCCTCATACATTTGTCCATTTCAACATAGACCCTTTCGGGTTTTGGGAAACTGGTGGCTGCATTGTCAAGATAAATCATGTGTAAACCTCCTGGCAGGGAATAATGCCATCCCTTTAATGATTACAAAACACTGCCTTTCTGCCCAATTGTTTCACGTGAAACAAAACTTACAGCCGCCCTTGCACTGCATAATATATACTATGCCCCAGGCAGCCAATAATCAACCCGTTTTCCGTATTTAACACGTAATCCGGGAAAACTTCAAACAGCCCGCTAGCGGGGCAAAGCCGTCATAGGTCCATTTCCAAAGCCCCTGCTACCGCCGCCTTCCCGCCCACCAGCACCTTGCCCTGTTCTACCCTAACGTAAATCGTCGAGGGGTTTCCCATGCCGTGTCCCTGCCCGGATACCATTTCTCCCCCCGGAAGCAGGCCTCTCTTGTATAAATAATATCCAAGGGCCCCGTTGGAGGTGCCGGTGGCGGATTCTTCGTTTATCCCCACCGCGGGGCCAAAATTCCTGCACAGTACTGTGAAGTCATCGTTCCCGGTCTCCATGGTAAACACGTGGGCTCCCACCACCCCTAACCTCCGTGAAAGGTTAGCCAGCCTAGAAAAGTCGGGGCTGATTCGGTCCAGGGCTATCCTGGAGGTCACCGGTACCATTATATCCGGAAGGCCGGTACTTATAATTTCCACCTCGACATCGCCGCCCTTCGCCACGCCAATGTTTGCCGGGTCCAACCCCAGGCATCGGCACAATTCTTCCAGTTCCCGGTCTTTTACCCTTCCCAGGGACTTTGGCGGGGACTGCTCCATGAAAATCTTGTCCACCCTCCCCTGCCGGAACCTTACGTATACAGGCAGGCTGCCTTCGCCGGTTTCCTGCCGCAGCTTGATTTCGCCGTCGCCGCCCCTAATTTCCCCCAGTACCGATAGCAAGAAAAAAGCGGCTATTGTGGCATGCCCGCAGGTGGGTACTTCGCATTCCGGCGTATAAAACCGGCTGTGGTAACCCCCTTTAACGGGACGGATAAAAACAGTCTCGGAAAAGCCCAATACGCTCGCCGCCTTTTGCATTACCTCCGGCGGAGGAAAGTCTATGCATCGGACCACCCCCGCCCCGTTGCCGCCCATGCCCCGGTATGTAAAGGCATTTACCTTGTAAACCTTCATCCTGCACGTCCTCCCGGAATGTTTCACGTGAAACATCAGTTCATTATCAGTTCCAAAATCCTTTCCAGGTCTTCTGTGCCGTAATACTCAATCTCTATTTTCCCTTTCTTTTTTCCCTGTGTTATTTGCACCTTTGTGCCTAAAACTTCCCCGATTTGCTCCTCCATATCCACCACCCACGGGGTTTTATCCTTTACCCCGGCTGCCCTTTCCCTGCGCTCACCGGCCAGTTTGCCGACCAGTTTCTCGGTTTCCCGGACGCTTAACTGCTCTTTTAATATTTTTTCCGCCGCCTCCCGCTGCTGCTTTTCCCCAAGCACAATCAGCGCCCTCGCATGTCCGGCGGAGAGCAGGTTTTCCTTTACCAGCCCCTGAACCTCCGCGCATAAATTTAACAGCCTTAAGGTGTTGGTTATTGCCGGCCTGCTCTTCCCGACAGCAGAGGATATTTCCTCCTGGGTGAGGCCAAATTCCTCCATGAGGGTTTTATAGGCTTCCGCCTCTTCGATGGGGTTTAAGTCCTCCCTCTGCAGGTTCTCTACGAGGGCTATTTCCATGACCTGCCTTTCGTCCAGGTCCATAACAACTGCGGGTACCGTTTTCAGGCCGGCCATCCTGGCTGCTCTCCACCGTCTTTCCCCCGCCACGATTTCATATCCCCTGTCAATCTTTCTTACAGCTATGGGCTGCACTACTCCGTGTTTATTAATGGATTCCGCCAGCTGCTCCATCTTTTCCGCGTCAAAATTCTGCCGCGGCTGATTCCTGTTTGGTGTAATATCGTTCACGGGAATTTCCTTAACTCCCTGGTCATCCACCTGGGGCAGCTCCGGTATCAGGGCGTTAAGGCCCTTGCCCAGCCTCTTCTTTGACATATGTTCTAACCCTCCTCACTGTATTCTATGAACTCGTCCGCCAACTCCTCGTAGGCTTCCGCGCCCTTTGACTTGGGGTCGTACATAAGTATGGGCACTCCGTAACTGGGGGCCTCCGCCAGCCTTACGTTTCTTGGTATAATTGTCGTGTACACCATTCCCTTGAAGTAGCGTTTTACTTCATCCACCACCTGTATTGACAGGTTGGTCCGGCCGTCAAACATGCTGAGGACCACCCCCTCAACTTTAAGGTCCGGGTTTAATCCCCTTTGAACAAGCCAAATGGTATTCATCAGCTGGCTCACCCCTTCAAGGGCGTAATATTCGCATTGTATTGGTATCAGTACGCTGTCCGCGGCCGTTAAAGCATTTATCGTAAGAAGTCCAAGCGAAGGGGGGCAGTCTATAAAAACATACTGGTATTCGTCCCTTATTCCTTCCAGGGCCTTTTTGAGCATTTTTTCCCTTTCTTCAAACCCTGTAAGCTCTATTTCCGCCCCTGCCAGCTGTACGCTGGAAGGGATTATTGACAGGTTCTCCACCGCTGTTTGGATAATAACATCCTCTGCCTTTTCTTCTCCTATTAAAACATCGTATATGGTTTTTCTTAGTTCTTTTTTATCTATGCCCAGTCCACTGGTGGTATTACCCTGGGGGTCTATGTCCACCACAAGCACTTTCTTGCCCCTCACCGCTATGCAGGCACTTAGGTTTACGTTTGTAGTGGTTTTCCCTACACCACCCTTTTGGTTGAACACCGCAATAACCTTAGACACTAAATCACCTCATATGTATTATTCTGTATTTTAAATTCTTTGTTTTAACATAAGTTCCTTCTTTAAATGCAAAAAACTGCCCTAAGGCAGCATAATTTGCTGATTAATATCCTTTTTTGAACACCAGTCCATCCTTTGGGATATATACACGCCACTGCTGTAAGTGAGAATTCCCTTATCCCGAAGAGAGGGCTTTGGACTTGGGGATTTTCACCACAACCTCAATGTATTCCCCCGAATCCCTTTGGCTGAACTCGGCTTGTATCCCCGACTGTATAATTGCCCTATAGGCGTTCTTGAGGGTATTTACATATATCCTGTAATTTATGGCCCCCCTGATATTCCTGTTTATATCCTCCTGGGGTATATCCTCCTTCCTTTCTGAAAGCTTGTCCAGAACCCTTTCAACCAGGTCCTCGGCATCCTTCACCCTTAAGTTTTTTTCCACAATCCTTGAAACCAGGGCCATTTGGATTTCCTTTTCGGGTATCTTCAATAGTGCCCGCGCATGCCTTTCGGTAAGCCCGTTTTGTACGATGTAGTCCTTGACCTCCCTGGGAAGCCGCAGCAGCCTAATCTTGTTTGCTATGGTGGACTGGTTCTTCCCCACTTTTTTTGCCACCTGCTCCTGGGTAAGACCGTAGTCATTCATCAGCGAGGCATATCCTTCAGCCTCCTCGAAAAAGTTCAAGTCCTCCCTCTGCAGGTTCTCTATAAGCGCAATGATTGTGGAATCTTCGTCAAGTATTTCCATCACTATTGCCGGTATATTCTTAAGCCCGGCAAGTTTGGCCGCCTTTACCCGCCTTTCCCCCGCAATAAGCTCAAAAAAACCGTCATTCATTCTTTTTACGGCAATGGGCTGCAAAACTCCGTATTCCTTGATGGACAGTGCCAGTTCCTCAATGGCAATGTGATTGAACCTTTTCCTGGGTTGATATGGGTTGGGCCTAATCCTGTCTATTTCTATCAGTTCAATTACCGGACTATTGCTCTCGGTCATATAAGCCACCCCTTCACAACATATTCCCCATAACCGGCAGTACCCTTTATGATGTCCTTCTCAAATAATAAACATTTTTATCTCTTCTTTTTATTTCTTTGCCAAGCCGGTTGTTCCTTCTACCCAATTCAAGAATCGTTCTACATAAGCTATCAGGCTTCCTCATTTCAGCGGCTTTTTCGTCGGCCTTCCGGCTTTTCTCGGATAATCCGACCCGGTAGCCCTTACCTTTTTTATTACTATTATGTAATGGGTAATGTCGGTATAGGGAATTTGGAACTGTGCCCTATGGGCTATTTCTCCGCCAAGTATTTCCACCGCCCTTCTTGCCTCTTTCTCTTCCTCCGCATAGCCGGGACCTTTCATCGCAAGAAATAATCCTCCCTCTTCAACGAAGGGCAGGCAGTATTCGGACACCACCGAAAGGTGTGCCACCGCCCTTGAAAAACACAATTGATACTTTTCCCTGTGTTCCGCATCCCTTGCCAGGTCCTCGGCCCTCCCATGAAGAGGCGTAACCCCTTCAAGGCCCAGCTCGGCTATCACTTTTTTTATAAAATCTATCCTTTTTTTGAGGGAATCCAGCAGCGTTATTCTAAGGTCCGGGTATACAATCTTTAGGGGGATTCCAGGAAAACCAGCCCCCGTTCCCACGTCAACGGCCCTCAGGCCGTCGGCCACATACCCCGTTGCCGCACAAGTTAGGGAATCCAAGAAGTGTTTTTTAATTGTATCCTCCCCGGCTGTAATGGCAGTAAGGTTGAGCCTGGTGTTCCAATCGGCCAGCATCTCGCTGTAGAGTATCATTTGGCTGACCTGCCGGTCATTGAGCACAAGCCCAAGCTGCCTGGCCCCTTCCCTTAACAGCTGTTCTTCCCTCTTCATTTACTTTCCGCCCTTCTCTTTTTCTCCAGGTATACCATTATAACCGATATATCCGCCGGGGATACCCCGGTAATCCTTGAAGCCTGCCCGACAGAAGTGGGTTTAATCTTTGCAAGCTTTTCCTGGGCTTCCAGCCTAAGACCCTTTATATCATAATAATTGAGGTTCGGGTCAAGCTTTTTGTCCTCCAGTTTTTTAAACTGCTCCACCTGTATTAGCTGCTTCTTTATGTAGCCCTCGTACTTGATTTCGGTTTCCACCTGTTTCCCTATGGCCTTGGGTAAGGCCGGCCTTTCTGGGTCCAGTGCCGCCAGGCTTTCATAATCAATCTCCGGCCGTTTTAACAGCTCGTAAAGGCTGATACCCGTTTTTATCTCGGCGCTTTCCCTTTCCCTGAGAAAAGCATTGGTCTGCTTACTTGGCGGCACGATGGTATCCTTAAGCCTTTGTATTTCGTCTTGGATTTTTTTCAGCTTATCCTTGAATTTTGTGTATCTTTCCTCGGTAACCAGCCCTATTTCGTAGCCTTTTGGGGTTAACCTGCGGTCGGCATTATCCTGCCTTAAAATAAGCCTGTATTCCGCCCTTGAGGTCATTATCCGGTAGGGCTCCTGGGTTCCCTTGGTGACCAGGTCGTCAATCAGCACCCCTATATATGCCTCCGACCGGTCAAGTATTACCGGCTGCTGCCCCCTGGTTTTCCTTGCCGCATTTATTCCCGCCATTATCCCCTGGGCGGCGGCTTCCTCGTACCCGGAACTGCCGTTTATTTGGCCTGCGCAAAACAGCCCTTCTATCTCCTTACACTCAAGCGACAACTTTAACTGTGTAGGGTCGATGCAGTCATACTCTATTGCATAGGCGGTCCTCATAATTTTTACCCTTTCCAGGCCCTTTATCGAACGGTAAAACTGTACCTGCACGTCTTCCGGCAGGCTGGTGGACATGCCCTGCACGTACATTTCGCAGGTATCCCTTCCCTCCGGCTCGATAAATAGCTGGTGGGTAGTCTTGTCGGGGAAAACCATAATCTTGCTTTCTATGGATGGGCAGTACCTGGTCCCGATACCGGTTATCTTTCCACCATAAAGCGCCGACCTCAATAGGTTTTCCTTAACTATTCTATGGGTATTCTCATTGGTATAGGTTAGCCAGCACGAAACCTGTTCCCTATCCAGGTTCTCAAACTCGTTCATAAAGGAAAAGGGTACTATGTCCTTATCGCCCTTTTGCTCTATCATTACCGAGTAGTCAAGGGAATCCCTGTGCACCCTGGCGGGGGTGCCGGTTTTGAATCTCATAAGCTTAAGCCCGGCCTTTTCCAGGCTTCCGGACAGAGCATTGGCGGCAAATAACCCGTAAGGCCCTCCCTCGTAGCTTATATCCCCTATATAGATTTTGCCTTTTAAATAAACCCCGGTGGTGAGCACAACCGCCTTGGCGCTGTACACCGCACCGTTCTTTGTTTTAATACCTGTGCATCGGCCCTTTTCCACGATAATTTCCGTTACTTCGTCCTGTTTTAAATCAAGGTTTTGCTGCTCTTCCAGAGTCTTTTTCATTACGGCTTGGTATTCTTTTTTGTCCGCCTGGGCCCTAAGGGAGTGCACCGCCGGCCCTTTGCCGGTGTTCAGCATCTTTATCTGGATAAAGGTCTTGTCAATTGCAAGGCCCATCTCCCCGCCAAGGGCGTCTATTTCTCTTACCAGGTGACCCTTTCCGGTACCCCCGATTGCAGGGTTGCAGGCCATAAGGGCTACGCTGTCCAGGTTAAGGGTAACCACCAGCGTATTACAGCCCAACCTTGCCGACGCAAGGGCAGCCTCACACCCGGCGTGTCCAGCACCCACCACTATGACGTCATAATCGCCGGCGTGGTATTCCATACTATCCCTCCTATTTGCCTATGCAAAAGTCATGGAATATTCTGTCAATTATTTCTTCAGTTATGTTATCTCCGGTTATTTCGCCCAGTGCCTCAAGGGCCGCTTTAATATCAATGGAAACCAGGTCTACCGGGAGCTTGTTTAACATTGCCGCAGCAGCATCGGAAAGGCTTTTTTTTGCCCTTTTCAAGCAGTCCACGTGCCGGACCCTGGTCACCATTACCGCATCCCCTGTTCTTATTTCGTCGGAAAAAACCATTTTGTATATGGTGTCCTCAAGGACATCCAGCCCCGTCCCCTGGGCCAGGGACATGTATATTACCGGTCTTTCCTGGAACCGTTTCTTTATTTCATCAATTTCAAGCCGGATTTCCAGGTCGGTCTTATTTATTAGCACAATGACTCTTTTACCCTTAATAATATCAATTATTATCCTGTCCTCCTCCGACAGCGGTCTTCCTGCATCCAGCATCAGCAGCACCAAGTCGGCGCTTTCCAGGTATTCCCTTGTCTTCTCCACTCCAATGCTTTCAACCAGGTCGTCGGTCTGCCTTATACCCGCCGTATCAACCAACTTAAGGGGTACACCCCTTAAGTTTACGTATTCTTCTATTACATCCCTTGTGGTACCCGGTATCTCTGTAACTATGGCCCTGTTTTCCCTAAGCAGGGCATTAAGGAGCGATGACTTGCCCACATTAGGCTTGCCTATGATTGCCGTGCTCAGGCCCTCCCGTACTATTTTGCCGGTTGAGGAGGTGGACAGCAGCCTTTCCACCATATGGATGGCCGACCGGGTTTCCTGAATCAAGTCATCCCTAGTGACTTCTTCGATATCGTGTTCAGGAAAATCTATCGATGCCTCTATCCTTGACATTATGTATAAAAGTTTATCCTTTATCCCGTCCAGCTGCTTTGACAATCCCCCTTCCAGCTGGCTGACGGCGGTTTTTAGGCCCATCTCCGATTTTGAACTTATTATGTCCATTACCGCCTCGGCCTGGGACAGGTCTATCCTTCCATTTAAAAAGGCCCGCTTTGTAAACTCCCCCGGCTGTGCCAGCCGTGCCCCCATGCTTAGTACCGTCTCCAGTATTTTTCTTACCGCCACATTCCCTCCGTGGCAGTGTACCTCTACTATATCTTCCCGCGTATAAGTATGGGGTGCTTTCATGGCAACCACCAGCACCTCGTCAATCTTTTCACCGTCATCGGGACTAAATATGTACCCGTAATTCATCCTTCTGCCGGGCAATTCTTTTAAAGTCCTGCCGCTTACCGAACGGAAAACCCTATCGGCAATCCCTATGGCCTCCGGGCCGCTTATTCTCACTATCCCTATACCGCATTCCCCCGGAGCGGTTGCCACTGCGGCAATGGTATCCCCTTCCCTTATAACCAATTAAATCACCCCGCAAGTCAAGTATTATACATTTTTCATTATTACCATTACACTGCCCGGTTACGCTTAAGGTCAGAAATATTTAAGCAGGCGCCCGGCGCCTGCTCGGATTTGGCCTTATTTTACACTTATTATAACCTTTCGGTACGGTTCTTCCCCCTCGCTGTGTGTAGTGACCCTGGCATCCCCCTGCAGCGCGGAATGTATTATCCTTCTCTCGTAAGGGTTCATGGGCTCAAGGGCTATATCCTTGCCAAGCCTTACCGCCTTATAGGCAATATTCTTTGCCAGCTGCACCAGCGTCTCCTCTCTCTTTTTCCTGTAGTCTTCCGTATCCACTATAACACGGTAATACTTATCCGGATATTTCTTGTTTAGCACCAGCCCGGCAATATACTGTATTGAATCCAGTGTCTGGCCTCTTCTTCCTATCAAAACCCCCATATTCGGCCCTTTAAACTCCGCCCGTAAAAGGTTGGCTTCCTCTTCCTTTACCGTTACCCTGCCCTCAACCCCCATAACGTTTATTAGGTCTTGCAGGAATTCCCTGACCACGTCGGACGGCGTAGCTTTAAGTGTTACTTTAACCTTTGCCGGCTTGCCGCTTATAAATCCCAGCAGTCCCTTTGCCGGTTCTTCAAGTATATCTATTTTCACCTGGTCAAGGTCTGTATTCAGTTCTTCTATAGCCAATTGCACCGCTTCCTGTATGGTCCTGCCCGTTTTTATAACATAGTTTCCCGTTATCAATTGGATTCCTCCTTCACCGCCCCTCCACGGCTCAATCCAAAATACTGCTGCACTATTTGGAATAGGTTGCTAAGCACCCAGTAAAGGGTCACGCCGGCAGGAAAACTGAAACTAAAATAACCAATCATAAGGGGCATTACTACGTTCATGGTACTCTGGGTCCCTTCGGCGTTCTTGGGGGCCACCATCTTTGACTGGTAATAGGTAGTTACTGCAGCCAGTATTGGAAGTATATAGCTTATGGGATCGGAAAAACTGGATGATGCCGACAGGTCCTTTATCCATAGAAAGCTTTTGCCCACCGCCTCATAGGTTTCAGGGGTAAACACATAAACTTCCGGCAGTCTCAGTACCTGGAACAGCGCAAACAACACCGGGAGTTGTATTAATATGGGCAAGCATCCGCTGGCAAAGGGGTTTACATTGTGCTGCCTGTAAAGCTCCATGGTTTTTTCGTTGAGTTTTTGTTTGTCATGGCCATATTTTTTTTGCAGGGCCTTTATCTTGGGGTTTAGCTCCTGCATTTGCTTCATTGACTTTGTCTGTTTTATGGTAAGTGGCAGTAATATCAGTTTGACCAGTATTGTAAAAACCACTATGGAAAGGCCGTAGCTGTTTACTATGTCATATATATAAAACAGCAGTTTTCCCAATGGTACAGCGATTGAGTTAATCATTTTTCTCCCCCTAATCTGTAGTTATTTTACGGGGTCATAGCCTCCCGGATGGAACGGGTGACACTTTAGAACCCTTTTAATGGCCATTAGCATACCCTTTACCGCGCCGTACCTTTCGATGGACTGCACGGCATATTCGGAACAGGTGGGATAAAACCTGCATTTCCCGGTTTTAATCGGCGAAATAAACCTTCTGTATATATTTATAATAAATATCAGGATATTTTTCAAATCAATCTCTCTTTTCCAACAGTTTATGCCTTATCAACAAGTTTTTCATCCACATTTCAATATCGTGGTATCCGGCATTGGCTGTATCGCTGCGGGCTACCACAACAAGGTCATAGCCCTTGTCAATCCTATCCGCGTATTTCCTGTATGCTTCTTTTATGAGCCTTTTCACTCTGTTCCTCACAACGCTCTTGCCCACTTTTCTGTTTACACTGATACCAATCCTGTTATAATCCTTTCCGTTTTTGTGCACATACATTATCAACATGGGGTTTGCCCTGCTTTTTCCCCTGCCGTAAACCCTTGAAAACTCGCTGTTCTTTCTCAGTGTAACCAGTTTGGACATAAAAACCTTCTCCTACCCCGGCCCCGTTCACGGAACATCCTCGAACCCTTCCCATAACGTGTTCCGGATATACGATGGACAGGGTTAAATAACAAGATACTTCGGACAGCCTTTAGCGCTTAAAAAATGTATAAAAAGGCCCCCCGAGAGCGGCCTTATGCTGTCAATCTCTTTCTTCCCTTTCTTCTTCTGTTTCGCAGCACCCTTCTCCCGGTGCTTGTCTTCATCCTTTTCCTAAAACCATGCTCTTTTTTCCTCTGCCTTTTTTTAGGCTGGTATGTCATTTTCAATGGCCACACCCCCTCTTTCCTAGTGTCTGCTTTTAGGGCATACCCTCCCGAATTATATATAGATTATAGCCCTATTAAATATACGTGTCAAGAAAATGAAATTGTGGATAATGTGAAAAATTAGGGTTATTTTTTGTGGATATGTTGCCGATAATTATTGATAACATCAGGATTATTTGTTATCATAAAATAGCATCTTATGATAGCCGTGGCAAATTGTTCATCCGCCAAACCTTCGATATATATAGATAAATGTAAGGTATCAAACGGATGTTTGCAACTTCAATTATATATTATATTAGTTACCCGGGGAATCAAAATTATTCCTTAATCAATGTGGATATTTGTGTGGACAACCTATTTAAGGAGGATATATAATGCAAAACGATACGGCATCCATTTGGGAAAATACCCTGAAACTTATTAGAGAAGAACTAGCAGAGGTTAGTTACAATACATGGTTTAAAGTCATCCAGCCGGTTGAAATTGCTGATGAATATATAATACTTTGTGCACCCAACGAGTTTATCAAAAATATACTGGAAACCCGATACATAACGCTTATTTTTAATGCGCTGCAGCAGGTTACTTCTAGGGAATATGAAATAAAGATTATACTGCCCGAGGAAAAGGAATCCGGGGCAGTAGGCCGCAGCGGCCAAGTTCAAGGCAGCAAGGGGGATACCCCGGAATCCGACATAGGTATCTTAAACCCCAAGTATACCTTTGACACCTTTGTCATCGGAAACAGCAACCGGTTTGCCCATGCAGCCTCGCTGGCAGTATCCGAAGCCCCAGCGAAGGCTTATAATCCCCTTTTTATCTACGGCGGAGTGGGCCTTGGCAAGACCCACCTTATGCACGCCATAGGCCACTATATACTTAGAAACAATCCCAGGACAAGGGTTGTATACACTACTTCCGAAAAGTTTACCAACGACCTTATAAATTCCATAAGGGATGACAAGAACGTGGAATTCAGGAACCGGTACAGGACCACCGACGTTCTCCTTGTGGACGATATCCAGTTCATTGCGGACAAGGAAAGAACCCAGGAGGAGTTTTTCCATACCTTTAATTCGCTGTACGAGGCCAGCAAGCAGATAATAATATCCAGCGACCGTCCTCCAAAGGAGATCCCCACCCTTGAGGACAGGCTTAGGTCCCGTTTCGAGTGGGGGCTTATATGTGATATTCAGCCTCCCGACTTCGAGACCCGAATCGCTATATTAAAGAAAAAAGCAAAACTGGAAAACATTGAAACCCCCGACGAGGTCCTGATTTTTATAGCAAAAAAAATAGAATCCAACATCCGGGAACTTGAGGGAGCCCTTATCAGGGTCGCCGCCTATTCTTCCCTTACCAACAGGGAAATAAACATGGAACTTACCCAGGAAGCCCTTAAGGACTTCTTTTCAAACTCAAAACCCAGGATGATAACGGTGGACCTGATTAAAAGGGTAATATCCGAGTATTACTCCATTAGAATCGAAGACTTCAAGTCCAAGAAACGTACCCGGGCAATTGCATTTCCCAGGCAGGTGGCAATGTACCTGACCAGGGAACTAACCGACCTTTCCCTGCCAAAGATTGGTGAGGAATTCGGTGGCAGGGACCATACGACGGTGCTGCATGCCTATGATAAGATTTCAGCCGAGATTAAAACCGATGAATCGCTGAAACTGGCCATTGATGAGATTCAAAAAAGGCTGTACGGTTGACGCCTCTTTTGAGGATAACCGGTTGATATCCTGTTGACTTTTTTAATATAGTAATAATTCTTATGGCATAAAAGGGGACAGTGTGGAAAACAATCCACCGTTTAATAACATTCCTTCAACAGTACCGTGCGGCTGCACCGACGTCGTTGACGCCCTTTTCCACATATCAACAGCCCCTACTACTATTACTACTATTATGATTTATATTTTTATATAAAAAAATTGGCTTTGGAGGTTATCCACATGAAAATTGTATGCAGCAAAGACCAACTGCTGGAAGGCATACTGATCACCCAAAAAGCTGTACCCCCCAGGACCACCTTACCCATATTACAGGGTATACTTTTCGACTGTAGGGACCATTCCTTGTATATAAGGGCCACCGACCTGGAAATAGGAATCGAATGCCGGGTGGAGGCGGAAATTGTTGAAAAGGGTTGGGTTGTACTGGATTCAAGGCTGTTGGGGGAAATAGTAAGGAAACTTCCCCCGGAAGAGGTAGAAATCACCGTGAACGAAGGCAATATTGCCGAGATAAAATGTGCAAATTCCCGCTTCCGCCTGCAGGGGCAAAGCGGTGAAGAGTTCCCGCAGCTGCCGCAGGTGGACGGAGAAAAAAGCCTTTCAATGCCCCAGGACCTTTTAAAGGGTATGATAAGACAGGTGGTATTTGCCTGTGCCGTGGAGGAAACAAGGCCCATTTTGACCGGGGCCCTTATAGAGTGCTCGAGGGGTGAGTTAAGCATGGCCGCCCTGGACGGATTCAGGCTGGCGGTAAGAACTGCAAAGCTTGATTCCTTGAATGATGGTATTAAGGCGGTGGTACCCGCCAAAACTTTGAATGAAATACAGAGAATACTGAAGGACACCCAGGACAATGTCAAGATAGAATTTACCGGCAGCCACGTGTTATTCGGGCTGGAAAACACCAGGGTTATTTCAAGGGTTCTGGAGGGTGAATTCATAAACTACAGGCAGATTATCCCCGACGAATACGGTACCAGTATAAGGTTGAAGAATATAGACCTATTGGAAAGCTGCGAAAGGGCTTCTTTGCTGGCCAGGGAAGGGAGGAACAACCTCATTAAATTGAATATTACAAGGGATGTCCTGGAAATAACGTCCAACGCCGAAATAGGCGAGGTGCGGGAGGAGCTGGCGGTGGAGACCGAGGGGAAGGACTTGGAGATAGCCTTTAATTCAAAATATCTTACCGATGCTCTTAAAGTGATAGAGGACGAGTACGTTAATATAGAGTTTACCACAAGTGTAAGCCCGTGTATTATTAAACCGGAGGAAAGCGAAACTTACACTTACTTACTGCTGCCGGTTAGGGTGCTGTCCTGAACGTTAAGCGTTTAATAAGTTTAAAGGGATGCTCATTTAGTAAGAGATTCCAAGGTACTGGAGCTGTGGATATGGAAAAAGCCTTTATCAGCGGTGAATATATAACCCTTGGTCAACTTTTGAAGCTGTCTGGCGCTGCCCAAACGGGAGGCCAGGCAAAATTTATGATTGCCGACGGAAGGGTAAGGGTGAACGGCAGCGTTGTTCTTCAGAGAGGCAAAAAGGTCTTTCCCGGTGATATTGTGGATATAGACGGGAAGCTAGTGATAGAGGTGGAGAAGGAAGAATAGGCCAGTATACCTTACTGATTGGAGTGGACAGGTTGTACCTTAAGGATATAAAGCTTACCAATTTTAGGAACTACGAGGAACAGGTTCTTGCCTTCGACGAGGGGTTTAATTTTTTGATGGGTAATAACGCCCAGGGCAAAACAAATCTTGTAGAAGCCATATACATGCTTTCGGCGGGACGGTCCTTCAGGACTTTCATGGACAGTGAGTTGGTAAGATGGGGCAGCGGCACCCTTTATATTAAGGGAACCATTGTGGCGGATGAAGGGGAAAAAGCTATAGAGATAGCAATGAGAGGGAACAATAAAAAAATAAAGGTAAACGGGATTTTACTGGAAAAAAGAGGTGACCTGTTCGGGAAATTCATATCGGTTATATTTTCTCCGGAGGAGCTAAAACTGGTAAAGGAGGGCCCCAGTTACCGAAGGAAGTTCATGGACCAGGGGGTAACCCAGGTAAAGCCTTCCTATTACTACCTGCTGATAAATTACAAAAAAGTACTGTTCCAGAGAAATTCGCTTTTAAGGGAATGGCTTTCCGGAAAGGCGGACGCCGACGTCTTGACGGTCTGGGACAGGCAGCTTGCCGGATACGGGGCCAGGATGGTTTATGAAAGGTACAGGTTTGTGAGGACGCTGTCGGCCTTGTCAAAGCTTGTGCACAGCAGGATAACCAACGGGGAGGAGGACCTTGAAATCAAGTACCAGTCCTGTGTTGACATTAAAGAGGATATGGACATGGAGGAAATCCGGCAGCAGTTTGTACAAAAACTAGAATCCGCCAGGGCAAGGGATATTAAAACCGGGGTAACCAGTTTTGGTCCCCACAGGGAAGACCTCGTGGTCCTGATAAACGGGATGGATGCGAGGAAATTCGGGTCGCAGGGACAGCAGAGAACAGCCGCACTGTCCATGAAGCTTTCCGAGATAGAGTTGTTGAAGTCCGAAACCGGGGAATGTCCCGTGCTGCTGCTGGACGATGTGATGTCGGAACTGGACCCTTCCAGGCAGGAATACATCCTGGGAAATTTGACCGACGTACAGACATTCATCACCTGTACCCATATTACCGGTATTATGAAAAAATCATGCCCTAAGGGGAAGGTTTTTCACGTAGATAGTGGTATAATAACAACGGAGGAACAGTAACGGGCCGTTGGGAGGAGATATAAGTTGTTCTTGCATCTGGGAAAGAATGTGATAATAAATCTCGAAGATGTAATAGCCATAATAGACTTGTCCTCGGCAGCCGGGTCCAGTGACACCGGGGATTTCATAAGGACCGCCCGGGAGGAGGGTTTTGTGATAACTATAACCGGCGAAAAACCCAAGTCAATGATAATAACCGAAAAAGCGGGAGGCCGGAATAATAAGAAAGGGACGGGAAACAGCAGTGTATACTTTTCCCCCATATCTTCGTCCACGCTAAGCAGGAGAGCGGGCTTTTTGCACAATATTTCAGAACTGTAGCGCTCATAAGCACCGGCTCTGGGGGTTCCTGGAGTCTTTTTTCTGGATTGAAACACATCAAACAAACCGAGGGGGTAGAACTGTGGTAGATAAGAATGCAGCAAACATATACGATGAAAGCCAAATTCAGGTCTTGGAAGGTATAGAGGCCGTAAGAAAAAGGCCGGGTATGTATATAGGGAGCACCGGGCCAAGGGGATTGCATCACCTGGTTTATGAAGTGGTGGACAACAGCATAGACGAAGCCCTTGCCGGTTATTGCGACAAAATCCATGTAACGGTTCACCGGGATAATTCTATTACGGTTACCGACAACGGCCGGGGTATACCGGTGGGTATCCATCCAAAGGTGGGAAAGCCCGCAGTGGAGGTCGCGCTGACAATGCTGCATGCCGGCGGCAAGTTTGACGGTAAGAGCTACAAGGTGTCCGGCGGCCTGCACGGTGTTGGGGTTTCGGTGGTAAATGCCCTGTCCGAGCATCTTGAGGTGGAAATCCAAAGAGCCGGCAAGGTATACAGGCAGAGGTACGAAAGGGGCAAGGCGGTAAGCCCGCTTACTGAAGAGGGGGATACCAAAAAAACCGGCACAAGGATTACCTTCAAGCCGGATTATCAAGTTTTCGAGGATATAACCTACGATTTTGATACGCTGGAGTACAGGTTAAGGGAGCTTGCTTTTCTTAACAAGGGCATAACCATTGTATTAAAGGATGAAAGGGACGGCCGGCACAGCACCATGCACTACGAAGGCGGCCTGGTGGAGTTTGTAAAGTATTTGAACAGGAACCGGGAAGTTCTTCATAAAAACCCCATGTACTTTGAAGGGTACAGGGACCAATGCGTGGTGGAAGTGGCGATGCAGTACAATGACGGATACGTTGAAAATATTTTTTCCTTTGCCAACAATATAAATACCCATGAGGGGGGTACTCACCTCAGCGGTTTAAAGGCAGCCCTCACAAGGGTTATAAACGACTACGGCCGCAAATACAATTTCCTGAAGGAAAACGATAAGAACCTTTCGGGGGAGGATGTGAGGGAAGGCCTTACCGCGGTGATATCGGTGAAGCTGACCGACCCCCAGTATGAAGGACAGACAAAGACAAAGCTGGGGAACAGCGAGATAAAGGGTATTGTTGAATCCATAGCGGCGGATGCCATTTCCAGTTACCTGGAGGAAAACCCGTCAACGGCAAGGGTAATAATGGAAAAAACAATAATGGCGGCCAGGGCAAGGGAGGCGGCAAGAAAGGCAAGGGAGCTGACCCGCCGGAAAAACGTGCTGGAGAACACATCTCTGCCGGGTAAGCTGGCGGATTGCTCCGAAAGGGACCCGGCCCTGTGTGAAATATACCTTGTGGAGGGGGATTCCGCAGGCGGTTCCGCCAAGCAGGGTCGGGACAGGAGGTACCAGGCCATACTGCCCCTTCGAGGAAAGATACTGAACGTAGAAAAGGCCCGGCTGGACAAAATACTGGGCTATGAAGAGATAAGGGCCATGATAACCGCCCTGGGCAGCGGCATTGACGATGAGTTCGAATTGGAAAAGCTTAGGTACGGCAAGATAATAATCATGACGGACGCGGATGTGGACGGCGCCCATATAAGGACACTCCTTCTGACTTTCTTTTTCAGGTACATGAGGGACCTTATAGACGCGGGTCACCTGTACATTGCCCAGCCGCCGCTTTACAGGGTAAGGGACGGCAAGCAGGATATATACGTGTATTCGGACAAGCAGCTCGACAAAGTGCTTGAAACAATGGACAGGGACAAGGTAAGCCTGCAAAGGTACAAAGGTCTGGGAGAAATGAATCCCGAGCAGCTGTGGGAGACCACCATGAATCCCAAAACCAGGACCCTGCTGCAGGTAAGCGTGGAGGACGCTATAGCTGCAGACCAGATATTTACAACCCTGATGGGCACCAGGGTGGAGCCGCGCAGGGAATTCATTGAACAAAACGCCAGGTACGTCACCAACCTGGATGTCTAAGGGGGACAGGATATGACACAGGCAAAGGACAATATTATTACCGTAGATATTCAGCAAGAGATGAAAAAATCCTATATAGACTACGCCATGAGCGTAATAGTCAGCAGGGCCCTTCCGGATGTGAGGGACGGGCTCAAACCGGTGCACAGGAGAATCCTGTACGCAATGAACGAGCTGGGGCTTACTCCCGACAAACCCCACAGGAAGTCCGCCCGTATAGTGGGGGATGTACTGGGTAAATACCACCCCCATGGAGACACCGCCGTTTACGATGCCATGGTTAGGATGGCCCAGGACTTTTCCACGAGGCAGGTGCTTGTGGACGGGCACGGCAACTTCGGTTCAATTGACGGGGACAGTGCCGCGGCCATGCGTTATACCGAAGCAAGAATGGCAAAGATTGCCCTTGAGATGCTGCGGGATATTAACAAGGATACGGTGGACTTTGTGCCCAATTTTGACGAATCCCTTACCGAGCCGTCGGTCCTGCCGTCCAGGTTCCCCAATATACTGGTAAACGGAGCGTCGGGCATAGCCGTCGGCATGGCCACCAGTATACCCCCCCACAACCTGGGGGAAGTGATTGACGGCGTGGTAAAGCTTATAGATAATCCGGATATACAGCTAAAGGACCTTATGAAGGTAATAAAGGGACCGGACTTTCCCACCGGCGCTACAATAATGGGCAAAGGTGGAATAAAAGACGCCTACGCAACCGGCAAGGGGAGGGTTACCGTAAGGGCCAGGGCAACCATTGAGGCCTCTTCCGGCAGCCGGCACAGGATAATTGTTACCGAGATTCCTTACCAGGTTAACAAGGCCAAACTCATAGAAAGGATAGCCGAACTGGTCAGGGAAAAGAAAATAGAGGGTATCTCCGACATTCGGGACGAATCGGACAGGAAGGGCATGCGGATAGTATTGGACCTGAAAAGGGACGCAAACCCGCAGGTAGTGCTAAACCTTCTTTACAAGCACACCCAGCTGCAGGATACCTTCAGCATAATAATGCTGGCCCTGGTGGACGGCCAGCCAAGGGTTCTTAATCTGAAGGAAATCCTTGTTCATTACCTGGACCACCAGAAAAACGTGGTACGCCGCAGAACCATATACGACCTAAACAAAGCAGAGGAAAGGGCCCACATACTTGAGGGATTAAGGATTGCCCTGGATAACATCGACAGGGTAATAGCCCTTATCAGGGGTTCCAAAAACGATCAAGTCGCCAGGGACGGACTAATGCGCGAGTTCGGCCTTACCGAGAAGCAGGCCCAGGCCATCCTTGACATGAGGCTCAGAAGGCTTACCGGGCTGGAGCGGGAGAAGATAGACGCAGAATACAAGGACCTTTTGGAAAAAATAAAGTATTACAGGGACGTGCTTGAAAAAGAGGAATTACTTGAATCCGTTATAAAGGAAGAACTGCTTGAGATAAAGGCAAAATATGCCGACACAAGGAGAACCAATATAGCACCGGACGCCGGCGAGTTCAACATTGAGGACCTGATTGAAGAGCAGGAGGTTGCAATTACCCTTACCCATTTGGGCTATATCAAAAGGGTACCCGCCGATGCGTACAGAAGCCAAAGGCGGGGCGGAAAGGGAGTGACGGCCCTTACCACCAAAACCGAGGACTTTGTATCGGATATATTTATTACATCCACGCACAATTATATCCTGTTCTTTACCAACCGGGGCAGGGTGTACCGGCTGAAGGCCTATGAAATCCCGGAAGCGGGCCGCCAGGCGAAGGGCACCGCCATAGTGAACCTGCTGCAGCTCTCAGGCGGGGAGACCATAACCGCCGTTATTCCCATAAGGGACTTTGAAGAGGAAAAGTACATGCTGTTTGCAACAAAAAAAGGACTGGTGAAGAAGACTCCCTTAAGCGAATACGCTTCCCAAAGGAAAAACGGGCTGCAGGCCATCGGGCTTATGGAAGGGGATGAGCTGATAGGGGTTAAACTGACCGAGGGCAGCGACCATGTAATATTGGCCACAAAGAACGGCTATTCAATAAGGTTCGGCGAAGAAGGCGTAAGAAGCATGGGAAGGTATTCCCGGGGGGTTAAAGGCATAACCTTGGGCAGCGGAGACCAAGTGGTAGGAATGGAACTGGCAAAGGAAGGCGCAGACCTTCTAAGCGTAACGGTAAACGGGTTTGGCAAGAGAACCGACCTTGAAGAATACAGCCTCCAGAACAGGGGAGGAAAAGGGATCAAGACCTACAGGATTACCAGTAAGACGGGAGAATTGGTGGGCATAAAGGTGGTAGACGAGAAGGACGATATTATGCTGATCACCAAGAATGGTATAGTCATAAGGCTTAATGTAAGCGAAGTTTCCAGGATGGGTAGGATTACGCAGGGAGTAACCCTGATGAAGTTTGACAAGGACCAGACGTTGGTTTCCATTGCCAAAATCGAAGCCGATGACAATTAAAAAAGGATAAATTTAGGCTTGGCATTTTCCTGCCAAGCCTAAATTTATTAAGCAATTATTAGGGCAGGTTTATGAAGCGGGTCCTTATAAACAGTCACATGCGTTTTATGAAACCCTTTTACGGAAGGGAGTTAAAAGGTATGCCGGTGAATATGAATGAATTTCTGTTATAATATATGTGTGAACATAAACCTAGGGGGGTAAGAATAGAATGAGCGGTGCTGAATACTGTTACCAAAACGATGGAGGTAGATGTGTTGTGAAGGTTAAAGGCGAGATTGACATTTATACCGCAGCAGAGTTTAAAAAACAAATAAATGCTGCCATAGAAGAGGTAACGGGGGATTTACATATCGACTGCAGCGAGCTGCAGTATATGGACAGCACAGGCCTGGGAGTCCTGATAGGCGCTCTGAAAAGGATGAAGGAGCAGGGAAGGAATATATACCTTGAAAACCTCAGGCCCAATGTGCGTAAACTGTTTGCTATTACAGGCCTTGATAAAATATTCATTCTGGAGGTATGATTTCATGTCACTGGCGGGTAGTATGGAAAAGCAAGAAAAAATAAACAGCTGCGAAGACAGGGTGGTACTGGTGCTGCCAAACAAACCGGAATACGTAAGCCTGGCCAGGCTGGCGGCGTCCGGCATAGCAGGCAGGATGGGATTTGACGTGGAAACGGTGGAGGATATAAAGCTGGCGGTGGCGGAAGCCTGTACCAATGCAATCAAGCACGGGTGCTGCGAAGAGAACAGCGAATACAGGATAGAATTCGGCGTCGGGGCAAAATGCCTGACCATCAGCATAGCGGACAGGGGCTGCGGAATGGATAAAAAAGACCTCTGCCAGCCTGACTTGCAAAACCCCAGGGAAGGGGGATTAGGTCTATTCATTATAAATACCCTTATGGACGGGGTGGAATTTAAAACAGCGCCCAACACCGGGTTTACCATTACCATGAAAAAGTACCTGGGGGTATAATATGATGGACGTAATGGATAAACAGCGGCCAATAATAGACCAAATGTCCAGGATTCAGGAACAGGAGTACAATATATTCAAGCAGTACAGCAAAGAGAGGACCCGGGAAAACAGGAACCGTATCTTTGAGGAGTATTCCTACCTGGCGGAAATACTGGCAAAAAAGTACCTTAACAGGGGGGTTGACTACCAGGACCTTTACCAGATAGCCTCCATTGGTTTAATAAATGCCATTGAAAGGTTTGACGTAGACAGGGGGTACAGGTTTAGCAGCTTTGCCACTCCTACTATAATAGGGGAGATAAAGAAATATTTTAGGGACAAGGAGTGGATGATAAGAGTCCCCAGGCGAATCCAGAAACTGGCCGGTAAGATTAACGATGCCAAGGAAGAGCTGACCCAGCGGCTGGGCAGGAACCCCAGCATCCCGGAACTGGCCGAGCATCTTATGGTGAGCGAGGAAGAACTGCTGGAGGCCATGGAGGCGGGCGGGGTTTATTCTCCTCAATCCTTGGACGAGCCCTGTAATGATGATGCCAACAAGGGGGTTTCACTGGGGGACCTTATAGGATCGGAGGATATAAGTATCGAGTGGGTGGAAAACAGGGATTTCATTAAAAGAACCATTGACAAGCTGGAGCCCAACGAGCTGAAAGTGCTGAAGGACAGGTATTTTAGAGGCAAAACCCAAGCCCAGATTGCAAAGGAACTCAATGTGTCACAGATGACCATTTCAAGGCTGGAAAAGAAAATAATCGAAAAATTCAGGCAAGAGCTGGCAGTCAAATAAATGCAAGTCTTATTATACATTTCTTCACGGCAAAAAACCAATCGGCGCCTTTAAACTGTTAGGCGTTCGTTTTTTTGCTGACGGTCCCATTTTAATGTGATTAAAATTAATTAAGAAAAATAAAAGAAGGATTCTTTTTGATTGCGTAGAATAGTTACAATTACTTGATTATTTGATCGCCGTTGGTTCAGTTGAATTAAATACAGCTTAAACTGAATTAATATTTAGCTTGGACTTGCAGGCACTGCAATCCTATATGATAATAGTCTCGAGGGGGGGGGATTGGTTAACAGGGACTTTTTAAGCCGGATAATGAAGAATTAATGATTAAAGGAGGGGTTTTGGTGACCAAGAGAATTATTGCTTTTATGTTAATAGCGGTGCTGGCTTTTGGCGTGGCTGCATGTACGCCCAGCAAGCCGGCTGAAACAGGCGGTGAGGAGCCTGCTGAAACCGCAGGAGAAAACTGGAAAATAGGAATAATGACCAACACGGTTGTACAGAACGAGGAAGAATACAGGGCTGCCCAGAACATTCTCAAAAAGTACGGGGAAGAGCATGTAATTCATATGACCTTCCCGGATAAGTTCATGGACGAGCAGGAGACAACAATAGCCAACCTGGTTAGCATGGCTTCGGACCCCGACGTTAAGGCTTTGGTTATTTGCCAGGCGGTTCCGGGCACAGCACCGGGCATAGACAGCATCAAGGAAATAAGGGATGACCTGCTGATTATAGCGGGCCAGCCCCAGGAGGACCCGCCGATTATATCCAGCAGGGCGGACATAGTGCTGCAGCTGGACGAGATGGGAATGGGTTACTCAATTCCCGCCCAGGCCAAGAAACAGGGCGCCAAGGTTTTCGTACACTATTCCTTCCCCAGGCATATGTCCTATCCTCTTCTGTCGGGCAGAAGGGATATAATGAGGGAAGAATGTGCAAGGCTTGGCCTTGAGTTTGTGGATGCCACTGCTCCCGACCCCACAGGGGATGCAGGAGTATCGGGTGCACAGCAGTTTATCCTTGAGGACGTTCCGAGGATGGTTGACAAGTACGGTAAAGACACTGCATTCTTCAGCACAAACTGCGCGATGCAGGTACCGCTTATAAGCGCAGTGGTGGATACTGGGGCCATATACCCGCAGCCCTGCTGCCCGTCACCTTACCACGGGTTCCCGTCCGCCCTGGGTATAGAAATACCCGCGGACAAGCAGGGAGACATCGATTATGTGGTTGATGAGATCACAAGGATAATGGCGGAAAAAGACATGACCGGAAGGACCTCAACCTGGCCGGTACCGGTTTCCATGATGTTTATTGAAGGCTCCGCTGAATATGCCATAGACTGGATTAAAGGCGAATTCGATGAGAAAATAAATATACCGAAGCTTAAGGAGAAATTCAAGGAGTACTCCGGCGTTGATTCCGAGCTTACCCAGCTTGAAGAAGGCGGAGTTAAGTATGACAACTACTACTGCATACTTATGGACTTCCTGGATTTCTAAAGGTTAATATAAAGGAGCATTCGCCGTAGGGGGAGTAAAAAGCCGAGGCTTTTGCCTTCCCATACGGCTCTGCCCTTTTGCGGGGTACATCAAAGCGGGAAAGGTAAGGTTGTCGCTGTCGACAACCTTACCTTTTGATTGAATTTAGAAGGTGGTGACCCGAATGGAAGCAGAATATGTACTGCAGATGAAAAATATTGAAAAAGAATATTATGGCAATAGGGTTCTTAAGGGCGTGGATTTGTCGGTAAGACCGGGCGAGATTCACGCACTTGTCGGGGAAAACGGCGCCGGAAAGTCAACTCTTATGAACGTATTGTTCGGCATGCCCGTTATTCATTCCACCGGGGGGTTTTCAGGCGAGGTTTATTTTGGCGGGGAAAAAGTAGATATAAAATCACCGCTGGAGGCCATGGAATTAGGAATCGGGATGGTGCACCAGGAATTCATGCTGGTGCCGGAGTTTACAATTACCGAAAACATAAAAATAAACAGGGAAATTACAAAGGATAATTTTTTGAGCAGGGCATTTAAGAATAAAGGTTTAAAAACCCTTGACAGGAAAGCTATGAGCCAAGATGCAAGAAAGGCCCTGGACAGGGTAGGCCTTGGAGTGGAGGAATGGGTGACCGTGGCCGGGCTCCCTGTAGGGCATATGCAGTTTGTGGAGATTGCCAGGGAAATAGACAAAACCGGGTTAAAACTGCTGGTGTTTGACGAACCCACCGCTGTGCTTACCGAAAGCGAGGCGGATAACCTGATAGCCGGGATAAAAAGGCTGGCCGAATCCGGAATCGCGATACTCTTCATAACTCACAGGTTGAACGAGGTGCTGCAGGCGGCGGACAACATCTCCATACTCAGGGACGGTGAACTGGTGGGCACCAGGAGAAAAGAAGACACCAGCGTTACCGAGCTTGCCGAACTGATGGTGGGAAGAAGAATTGATATAAACGGTAAGGAAGGGCAGGCCGAGGACAGCGAGAAGAGGGAAATTATCCTGGATATAAGGAATTTGCATGTAGACATGCCCGGAGAAAGGGTAAAGGGCGTTAACCTGGAAATATACGAGGGAGAAATATTCGGCATAGGAGGGCTCGCCGGTCAGGGAAAGGTGGGTATTGCCAACGGGATCATGGGGCTTTATCCAGCCAAGGGCGAAGTGCTGCTGAAGGGAGAAAAGCTGGACCTTAACAATACCAAGGGCGCTTTGAACAAAGGCCTGGCCTTTGTTTCGGAAGACCGGAGGGGAGTAGGGCTGCTGCTGGATTCTTCAATAGAACTGAATATTGTGGCCACTACCATGCATGTCAAAAACAAGTATTTCAAGAAATTAGGCTTCTTAAACCAGATGGATATTAGAAGCATAAGGGAACATGCAAACAGGATGATAAAAGAACTGGATATAAGGTGTACCGGGCCACAGCAGCTGACCAGGCAGCTTTCCGGCGGCAACCAGCAGAAAGTCTGCATCGCCAGGGCCCTTACTTTGGACCCCAACGTGCTTTTTGTATCCGAACCCACACGGGGTATAGATATAGGAGCAAAAAAACTGGTGCTGGACCTTTTGGTAAAACTGAACAAAGAGCTGGGGATGACCATAGTTATGACCTCCAGCGAACTGATAGAGCTTCGTTCCATCTGTGACAGGATAGCAATTATATCCGGCGGAAAAGTGGAAGGTATCCTTAGACCCGACGACAGCGACAGGGACTTTGGTCTAATGATGGCCGGTGAATACAAGAAAATGAAAGAAAAGGAGGCCATGTGATATGAAGGACACTTTGAGGAAGTTTGTCAAGAGCATTGGTCTTCCGAGGCTTATAATTACGCTGATGTTCATAGGGATCTGTATAGCTGCGATAGTGCTGAAACTTCCCTTTGGCATGCTGGCCTCCGACGTAATACGAAGGTTCGGTATGTTCGGTATACTGGCACTGGCCATGGTACCTTCGATACAATGCGGTACCGGACCCAACTTTGCCCTTCCGATAGGTATAATATGCGGGCTTTTAGGCAGCCTTATGGCAATAGAATTCGGGCTTACTTCCAAGGCCCTGGGCTACGGGTTTATATCGGCGATTTTGATATCGCTGCCCTTTGCGATTTTGACCGGTTGGGCTTACGGGCTGATGCTGAACAAGATAAAGGGTTCCGAAATGCTGGTAGCCACTTACACCGGGTTTTCCATCGTTTCGTTTATGCAGATAGGTTGGGTTACACTACCCTTTAAGCATCCCGAAATGATTTGGCCCATCGGTAAGGGCCTTAGGGTTACGGTGTCGCTGGATTCAACCTTTGGAGAATTTCTGAATAAATTCTGGGGGTTTAGCATCGGAGGGGTTTATATCCCCACCGGGCTGCTGCTGTTCTTTTTCGGCTGCTGCTTGCTTGTATGGCTTTTCTCAAGAAGCAAAAGCGGGATAGAGATGTATACGGCGGGAGCCAACCCCAAGTTTGCGGCCGCCTCCGGCATAAACGTGGACAAAAACAGGGTTTTGGGCACAGTGCTGTCAACGGTTATAGGCGCAGTAGGCATTATAGTATACTCCCTCAGCTTTGGCTACCTGCAGCTTTACCTTGCACCGCTGTATATGGCATTCCCTGCCGTTGCAGCAGTCCTTATAGGCGGTGCGTCCACTTCAAAGGTAAAAATATCCCATGTGCTGATAGGGACCTTCCTGTTTCAAGGCATGCTGACCATTGCGGTGCCGGTGGCAAACCAGCTGTTCCCCGAAGGTAACCTGTCGGAGGTATTAAGGCAGATAGTACAGAATGGCATAATACTTTATGCACTCACTAAGGTTGGGAGGGAAGCGTAATGGCCCAGGTTAACGAGGTGAAAAGTGTAAAGACAAACAAACCAAGCACTGCAACCAGCATAAAGAAGCTGCTGTTTGACTACAGTGTGCCCATTCTGTTTATAGTAATCTGTCTAATTGGGGTTTATTTTTCCAAGCTGCCGGCGGTGTTCATAGTAAATACGCTTCTTACCAGGATAACCAGGAACTCATTCATGGTTCTTGCGCTGGTCTTGCCGGTTATAGCCGGCCTGGGGCTCAACTTCGGGTTGGTTATTGGGGCAATGGCCGGACAGTTTGCCATACTGATAGTAACCCATTTAAAAATAGGCGGATTCCCGGGCTTTCTTTGGTGCCTTGTGCTGTCAACTCCCTTTGCTGTAATTTTCGGACTTATGACAGCCAGGCTTCTTAACAGGACCAAGGGCCAGGAAATGATATCAAGCATGATTGCGGGCTTCTTTGCCAACGGGGTGTATCAGTTTATCCTTTTGTTCCTTGTGGGAACACTGATACCCATTAAAAACCCCGACCTTGTACTGACCCGGGGTATTGGTATAAAAAATACCATAGACCTGACAACCGAATACGGGCTCAAGTATTCCATTGACGCCGTTTTCGAATACCCGCTGTTCTATATCCTGGCCGGGATAGGCGCCGTGGCCTGCCTGGTCGTGGTTATTGATTATATTTTGAAGAGTAAAAATGCGCCGGAACAGTTGGATAAATTCAAATACGCCACCCGGCTTGTAATATCCGGGGCAATTCTAGGTGTAAGTATTTGGGTTATAACATCCGGCTCCATGCTGATGTCGGTCAAGCTGCCGGTCGCCACCACCGTTATGATAGCGATGCTGTGGGCCTTTAACGTCCTTATTATGAAGACCAAGCTTGGACAAGACTTCAGGACGGTTGGGCATAACATGGAAATAGCAAAGGTTTCGGGGATTGATGTGGACAAGACAAGGACCATTGCCATGATAATTTCCACCGTACTTGCGGCCTGGGGCCAGATAATATTCCTGCAAAATATAGGTACGCTGTCAACTTACGGCAGTCACGTACAGATAGCGACCTTTGCCATCGCATCCATCCTTTTGGGCGGCGCGTCGGTTACCAAGGCAACCAGCGGCCAGGCGATACTGGGGGTAATACTGTTCCATACGCTGTTTATTGTATCTCCCAAAGCGGGTAACAACCTGTTCGGAGATGCCCAGATAGGGGAGTTCTTCAGGGCCTTTGTGTCCTACGGCGTTATAGGAGTTGCCCTTGGGCTGCACGCGTGGAACAAGAGGGTGCAGGCCCTTAGACGCCAGCTTGATGTATAGGCATTAAATGCGGCGGGGAGCGACTGCTCACCGTCGCAGTTTTTTTACTCCGGCAATTGTTATACCCGATTCGCTTGATATGGTATAATTCTAATATGAACAGAGGGGTAACACAATATTTGTGAGGTGGCGTAATGATATTTGGCAAAAGGAATGCTCATATTCTTGTTTTCTTTATAACTGTAATCATAGCATTTGGTTTCATTCACAAAAACGTCGCTACCACCAAGGCATACGAGCCCCCACCACCGGGGGATTACGTGCAGGATGCCCATATGGTTCAGCCGCCGTCAGACTTCAGGGACATGAGGATACCGGTAAAGGCAAAGGGCATTTATCTTACCGGGTATACCGCGGGAGGAAGCAGGTTTTACGACCTGCTTGACCTGGTAAACAGAACCGAGCTGAATGCAATGGTTATAGACGTGAAAAACGACGACGGCCTTGTAACCTATAAAACCCGTAATGAAATGGCTCTTTCTGTCGGCGCCAACCGTATTGTCCAGATTAAAGATATCGAAAAGAGGATGGCCGACCTTAAAAAGAACGGGGTCTATGCCATAGCAAGGATTGTTGCCTTTAAGGATACCCGGGCGGCCGGCAGCCGGCCCGACCTGGCGATAAAAACTAAATCGGGAACGGTTTGGAGAGACAATAAGGGAAATGCCTGGTTAAACCCTTACAACCGGGAAAGCTGGGAATATATTTTGGACGTTGCCAAGGAAGCGGTGGAGTACGGCTTTGACGAAATACAATTTGACTACGTGAGGTTTCCCACCGACGGCAACAGGAAAC